>Ga0070731_10001533_pt1 | contig 23717 bp, 26 predicted proteins | sample Coa_R1_2_FD_66448 | JGI IMG/M metagenome (GOLD analysis project Ga0070731, IMG submission 66448) | Surface soil microbial communities from Centralia Pennsylvania, which are recovering from an underground coalmine fire - Coalmine... | ecosystem: Environmental > Terrestrial > Soil > Unclassified ... | reverse complement strand
ATACGACGATGCCGCGCCGCCAGCCCGTGCGATCGGCGATCCAGCCCCACAGCGCCGGCGCGAAGATGCGCGCGATCTGCGGCATCGCCAGCACCAGCGCGATCTCCGCCGCGTCGTAGCCCTGCGCCGCGAGCCATAGGGAAAAGTACGGCGCAAACACGCCGATGTAGGCGAAGAAAAAGAAATAGTAGGCGCCGAGGCGGAAGGGAACACCGCGGGCGGCATTCATGCGGTCGGCATGATCCCGGATACGCAGCTTACGCCGGCGGTTGAGCAGCGGCTGCGGCGAAACGCACCGAGGCCAGCACTTCGCGCACGAACCCCGCGTCGTCCCTGCCGCGCTTCGCGTCGGCCAACATGCGCCCGCCCAGCAATAGCAGCGCCAGGCCATGGACCAGCGCCCACGCCGCGACCGAGGAATCTCCCGCACCCTGCGCCTCGGGCACTCTCGCCGACAGCGCGCCCGCAAGGCTCTCAAAACTCCTCGTCGCCACCTCGCGCAGCTGCGGATGCCGCGCCATCGCTATCTGGCCGCCGAACATCAGCCGGAAGCGCTGCGGGTGCGCGAGCGCAAAGCGCACGTAAGCCTCGCCCATGGCGCGCAGACCGCCCGCCGCGGCTGCCTCACGCTGCGCCTCCCCGAGCATCGCAAAGCCTTCTCTTGCCAGCGCCGCCAGCAAGGCCTCGCGCCCGGGAAAATGGCGATAGGGTGCGTTGTGGGAAACCTTGGCGCGGCGCGCAATCTCCCGCAAGCTGAGTGCCTCAACGCCTTCTTTTTCAAGGATTTTCCCGGCTGCCCCGAGCAAGGCCGCATCGAGATTGCCGTGGTGGTAGCTGCGCTTCCTGCGACTTAATGTTGACATTGGCAACTTATGATACTAAGTTAGTGTTGCCATTGTCAACATTAAGGCACGCCACATGGACAAGATGAGCATCCTGTTTCCGATGGTCGCCCTCGCGACGCTGACCTTCGCAGTGCTGCTGCTGATCCCGTTCCGCCGCTTCCGCGCCGGCTACGCCGGCCAGATTGGCGTCGACGATTTCAAGTACGGCGAGTCGGCGCGCGTTCCCCCGGAGGTCAGCATCCCCAACCGCAACATGATGAACCTGCTCGAACTGCCGGTGCTGTTCTACGTCGCCTGCCTGATCTACTTCGTCATCGAGCGCGTCGACGACAGGGCGCTCGCGCTGGCATGGACCTATGTCGGATTGCGTGTCGCGCACAGCGCGATCCACCTCACCTACAACCGAGTACGCGACCGTCTGCTCGTCTACGCGGCGAGCAATGTCGTGCTGGTTACGCTCTGGACGTACATGCTCCGCGCTATTTCGGCCTGAATTGAGCAGGCGGACGCCATGCTGCTCGAAATCCTGAAACACACGCCGCCGTGGGTCTTCGTCCTGTTTGCGGCATTGGTGTATTTGGGCGCCATGCAAGGGCGAACTCGGCAACTGTCCCTTGCCCGGGTTGCGATCATGCCTTTTGTGCTGCTTGGCCTGGCGCTGTCTGTGGATTGTGGGGCGCATTTGGCGCCGATGTCCTTGCCATCGCTTCCTGGCTGGCTGCCGTTGTGGCCGCAGTGCTGCTCAACAGGTTCGCGAAATGGCCGCGCAAGGTCGCCTATACCACGGTCACGCGCAGTTTCCTGGTCGAGGGCAGCTGGACGCCGCTGGCGGCAATAATGATCATTTTCTTCGCGCGGTACGCCGTTTCCGTATCGCTCGCGATTCACCCGGAATTAAGGACGACGCACTGGTTGGCGCCAAGCGTTGGCTTCGCTTACGGGCTGATGAGCGGTGCCTTCCTCGCGCGGGCGCTGCGGATACTTGCCGCGGCGAAATCGGCAGAGGTGCCCGCATGACCATGGAATTGACTCTGCCGATCGCGATTCACCTCGCCACGGTCGCACCCGCCGTGGTCATCGGCGTTGCGCAGCTGCTATTTTGACTTGCCGGGCTTCGGCTTGCCGCCGCTCTTGACGCGCGGCGCGGATTTGCTGTGCCCCAGCGCCCTCTTGCGCACGGGTGCCTTGCGGTTCTCGTCGTAGGGGTTCCTGCCGGTTCGCAGCTCGATGCGCAGCGGCGTGCCCCTGAGGCTGAACGCCTCGCGGAACCAGCCCTCGAGAAAACGCTTGTAGCCGTCGGTGACAAATTGGAGCGAATTGCCGTGGATCACGATGCGCGGCGGATTGGAGCCGCCCTGGTGCGCGTAGCGCATCTTCGGCCGCGAGTAGCCCCTCCTGTAAGCGGGCATCTGGCGCTCGACGGCGGCGATCAGCGAGCGCGTAAGCTTGGGCGTCGGCAGCTTCGCCATCGCGGCCGCGTAGGCGCCATCCACCGCGCGCAGCACGTCGTTTGCGCCCTTGCCCGAGCGCGCCGAAATGAACAGCGTCTCGGCGAAAGCGAGGAAACCGAGTTCCCAGCCGAGCTGCTGCTTGATGCGGTCGCGGTCCGCCTTCCCCACCGCATCCCACTTGTTGACGGCCACCACAACCGCCCGGCCGCGGTCGAGGATGTAGCTGGCCACATGCGCGTCCTGCTCCGACAGCCCCTCGGCCGCATCCAGCACCAGCACTGCGACGTTGGCCGCTTCGATCGCCTGCAACGTCTTGACGATGGAAAAGCGCTCGACTTCGGCGCCATGCGATTTGCCTCGTTTGCGCAGCCCCGCCGTGTCGATCAGCGTATAGCGCCGGCCGCCGCGCTCGAAAGGCACTTCGATCGAATCGCGCGTTGTTCCCGGCTCGCCGTAGGCGATCACGCGTTCCTCGCCCACCAGCGCGTTGACCAGCGTGGATTTGCCGACGTTCGGCCGGCCGACGATCGCGACACGCGGGTGCTTGCCATCGCTCTCATCGGAAAGACCGTCCCGGGGGAAAGGCTTCAGCACTTCTTCAATCAGGTCCGCCACGCCGCTTCCGTGCGCGGCGGAAATGGCGGCCGGCGCGCCCAGGCCGAGCTCATGGAATTCCGCCGCGGCGACTTCCGCCGCCATGCCCTCGGCCTTGTTGGCGGCGATCCAGACGCGGCCCTTGAGGCGGCGCAGCTTTTCCGCGATCACACGGTCGCCCGGCGTCAGCCCGGCGCGCGTATCGGTGACCAGGATCACGGCGTCTGCCTCGACGATCGCCTGCTCGGTCTGGCGGGCCATTTCTACGAATATCCCCTCGGGCGTGTCGGGTTCCAGTCCGCCCGTATCGATCACGATGTAGGAGCGCCCGCCCAGCAGGCCTTCGCCGTAGTGGCGGTCGCGGGTCACGCCGGGCACATCGACCACGATCGCATCGCGCCGCCGGGTCAAGCGGTTGAACAGCGTGCTCTTGCCGACATTCGGCCGCCCCACCAGGGCAATCACCGGCTTCACGTCAGCATCTCACTTCAGAGTCAGCGCGAACAGTCCGCCATTCTGCGTCTGCACGAGGAATCCTTCGGGCAACTGGACCGGCGCGGCGCGGACCGGGCTGCCGTCGGTGGCGACGCGCGCGAGGAACGCCCCCGATTCCCGCGCGAGGAAATGGACATAGCCCTGCAGGTCGCCCACCACCACCTCGGTGCCCAGCGGCAGCGGCAGCGACAGGCGGCGATAGGCGAGGCGGTCCTGCTTCCAGACGCTGCGGCCGTTGGTGCGGTCCAGCGCATGCACCGCGCCCTTGTCATCGCTGACGAATCCGTAGCGTGCGTCGAGCGAGATGCCGGTGACGGTGGACATCTCGCGCGTCCATAGTTGGTTGCCGTTCAGCATGTCGTAGCAACCGACGCGGCCCTGGTACGCTCCGGTGCAGACTTCCCTTCCCTGGGCCGCCGGATCGCCCACGATGTCGGTGACACGCTCGAGCTCGGTGGCGCCCTTCGGCAGGGCGACCGTCGCTTCCCAGCGAATGACGCCGGTCGCGAGCGCGACGGCGACCAACTTGCCGCCCGAGAACCCGGCGCTGACCAGGCCCTCGCGGGCCGTCATGCCGACCGGCGAACGCACGATGAGCGAGGCTGCGGCGCGCTGGTAGACCCAGCGCCGTTTCCCGTCCTCGCTGCCGAAGGCGAAGATCTTGCTGTCGGCGCTGCGCACCAGCACCATGTCCTCGCTGAGCTTGGGCGCCGCCAGCACTTCGCTCGATACCCGGGCGCGCCATTTCACCGTGCCGGTCTGCGCATCCAGCGCCATGACTTCGCCGTCGTCGGAGGCGACCACGGCCAGCACGCCGTCGCTGCCGACGCCGCCGGAGAGCTGCCTGCCGACCGAGACGCGCCACTTGGCCTGACCGGAGGCGGCATCCAGGCGCGCTACCGTGCCAGAGCGCGAAGCCACGTAGACGCCGTCGCCTGCCACTGCCGGGCTGAAGACATAGGCCTCGGCCGCGCCTATGTTCGCGGACCAGAGCACACGCACGCCCTGCGCGTTGGTCAGCACGGGAAGCTCGGACGGTTTCGGACCGTTCGATCCGCTCGAGAACCAGTTGAGCGGATTGAGGTTTGGCATGCTGGGCAAGCTGGAGCAGGCCGCGAGGCCCGCAGCCGCAATACCGGCGAGCAGCGACTGGCGCAACTTCATCCGCCGAGGGCGTCCAGCCGCAACTGAAGGCTGGCGCGGAACGCGGCGTCTCTCCTGTCGGCCTTTTCCAGCGCCGCGCGGTAGGCGGCCTTCGCGTCCGTGGTGTTGTTCTTCGCCAGCAGGACATCGCCCCTGAGCGCGGCGTACTGCGGCTCCATTGGCGCCGCGTGCTTCTCCCCGAGCAGCGCGAGCGCGGCATCGTAGGCTTTTTCGTCGAGCAGCACCGCGGCCAGCCGCAGCCGAGCGATATCCCGCAGTTCGTTCGAGGACGAACGGTCGACGATCCATTGCAACTGCAACTTGGCGTTTTTCAGGTCGGCGCGATCGAAGTAGAAACGCGCCGAGACCAGCGCGCCCAGGGAAGCGTAGAAAGTGCGCGGAAAGCTTTCTACCAGCGTGCCGCCCGCATCCCGCAGCGCCTTGGCATCGCCCGCCTGCGCCGCCCTGATCAGCGTCTCGTACTGCACGCCGGCCTGCTGCGCCTGGTTCGCCTGCCAGACGCGCCAGCCCTGCCAGGCCGACAGGGCGATCGCCGCGACGGCAATTACCGACAGCAGCCACGTGCCGTTGTCGTTCCACCAGCCCTTGAAGGTTGCAATCTGTTCCTGCTCTTCCAGGTCGTATGCCATGCCTATGCCTTGATCCTTTGCATTGTCGCCGCGAATTCCTCGACCACGCGCCCGCGGCCGATACGGCGCTGGTCCTCGGTCCTGCGCAGGGCCTTCACCGATATCTCGCCAGCCCGCAATTCGTCTTCGCCGACGATCAGCGCCGCCCAGGCGCCGCTCGCGTCGGCCTTCTTCATCTGCGACTTGAAGCTGCCGCCTCCCGCGTGCAGCACCACAGCGTGGCCGGCCGAGCGCAGCGCGTCGGCGATGGCGAAGGCGCATTCGAGAGTGCCCTCGCCCTGATGGATCACATAGGCGTCCGGCCTGGCCGCCGCCGGCGCATTGCCTGATTCCCGGATCAGCGCCACCAGCCGCTCGCAGCCCATGGCGAATCCGACGCCAGGTGCGGGTTTGCCGCCGAGTTGCGCGAACAATCCGTCGTAGCGGCCGCCGCCGCAGACCGTTCCCTGCGCGCCCAGCGCATCGCTGACCCATTCGAAAACGGTGAGATTGTAATAGTCGAGTCCACGTACCAGCCGCGGGTTGAGCGCGAATTCGACTCCCGCCGCAGCAAGAAGTTTCTTCAGTCCCTCGAAATGCGCGAGCGAGGCCTCGCCCAGGTAGCCCATCAGCGGCGGCGCCTTGGCGGCCACTTCTTGCACCGCTGGGTTTTTCGAGTCGAGCACGCGCAGAGGATTGGTGTGCAGGCGGCGTTTCGCGTCGGCGTCGAGCCTGCCTTCGTGCGCCCGCAGATGGCTGACCAGGTCGGCGCGGTGGCGGGCGCGCTCGTCGGCCGAGCCGATGGTATTCAGTTCCAGCCGGATGCCGCCAGGCCGCGCATTTAATCCCAATTCTGGCCACAGCCTGGCGCACATCACGATCAGCTCGGCGTCCACCTCTGGACCCGGAAAACCGAAAGCCTCGGCGCCGTACTGGTAGAACTCGCGGTAGCGTCCCTTCTGCGGTCGCTCGTGGCGATACATCGGGCCGCCGTACCAGAGCCGCTTCGGCCCGTCGTAGAGCAGGCTGTGCTCGATCGCGGCGCGCACGCACGAGGCCGTGCCCTCGGGGCGCAGAGTCAGTTCCTCGGCGTTCAGTTCGTCGCGCCAGGAATACATTTCCTTCTCGACGATGTCGGTGGCCTCGCCGATGGCGCGACGGAACAACGCCGTGTTTTCGACCAGAGGCATGCGGATGGCGCGATAGCCCGAACGCTCCAGCCAGGCCTCCACGGTGGCGCTGAAGGAGCGCCACAGCGCAGCCTCTTCCGGCAGCACGTCGTTCATGCCGCGGATCGCCTGCAGCATCCCGGCCGCGCCAGCTCTCGCGCTACTTGTCACGAGACCGCCTTGATCGGGATCGCCTTGCCCCGCTCGCGCCGGCGCCGGGAGCCCGGCGAGTAGTTGTCCCTGACGTAATTCTCGACGATCGCCTGAAACTCCTCGGCGATGCGCCCGCCCTTGAGCGTGACGGTTTTTTCGCCGTCCACGTAGACCGGCGCCACCGGAACCTCATTCGTCCCCGGCAGGCTGATGCCGATGTCGGCATGCTTGGATTCGCCCGGGCCGTTCACGACGCAGCCCATGACCGCCACCTTCATCTCTTCCACTCCGGGGTAGCGTTGCTTCCATACCGGCATCTGGACGCGCAGAAATCCCTGGATCCGCTGCGCCAGTTCCTGGAAATATGTGCTCGTGGTGCGGCCGCAGCCCGGGCATGCGGCCACCATGGGCGTGAAGCTGCGCAAACCCATGGTCTGGAGCAGTTCCTGCGCCACGACGACTTCCCGTGAGCGGTCCCCCCCCGGTTCCGGCGTGAGAGAGATGCGGATCGTGTCGCCGATGCCTTCCTGCAGCAGTATGGCCATTGCCGCTGACGAGGCGACAATCCCCTTGGAGCCCATGCCCGCCTCGGTGAGACCGAGATGCAGGGCGTAATCGCATCGCCGCGCGAGCTCCCGGTAGACCAGGATCAGGTCCTGTACCCCGCTCACCTTGCAGGAGATGACGATGCGCTCCGCCGGCAGGCCGAGCTTCTCCGCCTGCGCCGCCGATTCCAGACCGGAAACGACCAGCGCTTCGCGCATCACTTCATCGGCATCGAGGGGTTCCGGGCGGCGGCCGTTGTCGTCCATCATGCGCGCGAGCAGTTCCGGGTCGAGGCTGCCCCAGTTGACGCCGATGCGAACGGGTTTCCCGTATTTCAGCGCCGCTTCGATCATGGTGCCGAACTGGTCGTCCCGCTTCGCGCCCTTGCCGACGTTGCCCGGATTGATGCGGTATTTCGCCAGAGCACTGGCGCAATCCGGATACTGCGTCAGCAGCTTGTGGCCGTTGAAATGGAAGTCGCCCACCAGCGGCACGTCGCAGCCCACTGCGTCCAGCCGCGCGCGAATCGCAGCCACCGCGGCCGCGGCCTCGGGCCTGTCGACGGTGATGCGGACGAGTTCGGAGCCTGCGCGCCACAGATCGGCGACCTGGTGCGCGGTGGATTCGGCGTCCGCCGTATCCGTGTTGGTCATCGACTGGACCACGACCGGCGCGCCGCCGCCGATGGCGACCTGGTCTACCAAGACCTGCTTCGAAGTCCTGCGCGCCATCTTCACCGCCCGGTCAATCGAGCGTGAAGCGCGCCACCTCGACCTTGACGTACGGCGTCAGGTCCACCGGGTGGTCGTCGTAGGACATGCGCACGTACTGTGCGTTGCCGACGATCAGGTTGAAGGGCGCCCTGCCCTCGATGGTGCGCTCGCTGCCTGCAGCGTTCAGTTGCGAAAACAGTATTTTGCCGTCGCGGTTGCGAATCTGGACCCATGACTCGCGATCGAACTTCATGACGATGCGCCGCAATTCGTCCGAAGCGCCGTTCGCCGCTCGGGATTCCGGGCGCGACGCGGAGCTGGATACCGGCGCCGCACGCGCCTCGGCCGGCTGGACCGGCGTGGCGGCCGCAAGCGGCGAGAGATTCGGCGGCGCGACCGGGTTCGCCGCAGCCTCAGCAGCGCGCTGCGGCTCGACCGGCGCGGCAGCGGCGACGAAGCTGAGCCGCGAGGCGTCGCTGCGCTCGCGCTGCCATTCGAATGCCACCGCCGCGATCACGGCGAGGATCGCCACCGAGAGCGCGCCGTAGACCATGTTGATGCGCCGCGCGCTGTCGGTGATCGGGATCGGCCGGCGGACGGATGCGACCGCCGCGGCGTTGTCCGGCACGGCGACCCGCGCCGCCATCCGGGCAACCAGCGGTTCGGCGTCGAGTTTGAGCAGCCGCGCGTAGGCACGCACCATGCCGCGGGCGAAGGTCCCCGCCGGCAGTTCCTCGAAGCGGTCCTGTTCCAGCGTCTCGATCTGGCGCACGGAAAACTTCAGCTGCTGGGCAACTTCGGCGAGGGACAACCGCAGCCCTGCGCGGGCATGCGCGAGTTCTTCGCCGACGCCGCTGCCGGGATCGACGCCGTCAGTCATAGTCCCCGCGCTGCAGCGACTGGAACTCGCGCGAGGTGGGGTAGCGCCGCCGCAGTTGGTTGCCGGCGGTCGCCTCCGCAAGGCGGTCGCCGAGCTTGTGCTCGATGCGCACCACGAGCCACAGCGATTCCGCCGTCGGCTCGACGACCTTGTTGTATTGGCCCACCAGCTTGCGCGCCTCCTCGAGGCTGCCCTGGCGGTAGCGGATCAGGCTCAGCTGCAGCAGCGAGGCCGAATCGTTGGGGTCCAGCTTCAGCGCGCGCTGGAAGAAATCCTCCGCGTCCTTGACGTTGTTCTTGCGCATCGCGCAGATGCCGGCTGCGGAATACGACCGCCATGGCGCCTGGTACAGCGGGTTGCGCACGGCCTGCATGAAGTACTTGATCGACTCGTTTTCCTTACCGGTCTGGCACAGAAACCAGCCGTAGTTGTGGTTGATGTCGGGATCGGTCGGCGACAGGCGCAGCGCGCGGTCGAAGTTCGTCTGCGCCAGCTGGTACTCGCGCAATTCCATGTAAACCAGCCCGAACATGCTGTAGGTGAGCGCGTAGCTGTCATCGGCCGCCGCGGCAATGCGCAGTTCCTCCAGCGCCACCGCCATGTTGCCGCGGCCGTAGTAGAGCGCACCGAGCTCGGCATGAACCTTGGCGCGGTTGCGCGCGTCGCTCACGGCCCCCGTGATGCTGGTGGACTCGACGACCGGCTCGGGCTCGGCCCCACCCAGCTTCCCGCCGCTGCAGCCGGCGAAGACGAGGGCCGTGGCGAGCAGCGCGGCGAGAAACGCAAACGGCGAACGGATCATGCGCGTAGCTCCGTGATTGGAACGGTCTTGCTGCGGCGGGTGCGGTCCGCGACGTCACCCGCAAGCTGGCCGCAGGCTGCGGCAATGCCGTCGCCGCGCGTTTTGCGCGTGGTCACGGTGAGCCCGGCGCGCTGCAGCACTTCCGCAAAACGCCGGATGCGATCCGGAGCCGAGCGCTTGAAGCCCGAATCCGGGAAAGGGTTGAACGGAATCAGGTTGAATTTGCAGCGCAGCTGCGCCGCAATGCCGAGCAGCGCCTTCGCCTGCGCGTCCGAATCGTTCACGCCCTCCAGCATCACGTACTCCATGGTGATGAAGTCGCGCGGCGCGCGCTCGAGATAGCGCTTGCAGGCGGCAATCAGCTGGCGGATCGGATATTTGCGGTTGATCGGCACCAGCCGGTCCCGCAATGCGTCGTCGGGCGCATGCAGGGACACGGCGAGCGCAACCGGGCATTCTTCGGCCAGTCGGTCCATGCCCGGCACCACGCCCGAAGTGGACACTGTGACGCGCCGGCGCGACAGACCGTAGCCGTTGTCGTCGATCATCAGGCGCGCGGCCGGGATCACCGCGTCGAGATTCATCATCGGCTCGCCCATGCCCATGAAAACGACGTTGCTGACGGCGCGGAGTGCGCCAGCATGGAATCCCAGCGCAGCGTTGGCCAGCCAGAGCTGGCCGATGATTTCGGCGGCCGTCAGATTGCGGTTGAAGCCCTGCTTGCCGGTCGAGCAGAACTCGCAGTCGAGCGTGCAGCCGGCCTGGCTCGAGACGCACAGCGTGCCGCGGCCGTCTTCCGGGATGAACACCGCTTCCACCGCGTTGGAGCCGTCCACCTTCAGCAGCCACTTGCGCGTGCCGTCGGCCGCGGTGCCGTCGCCGACGACCACCGGAGGTTCGATCGCCGCTTCCGCATTGAGTTTTGCGCGCAGCTCCTTCGCGATGTCGGTCATCGCCGTGAAGTCTGCCGCGCCGCGCCGGTGGATCCACTTCAGGACCTGGCGCGCGCGGAACGGCTTCTCGCCGAGGCCGGCGAAGAGCTGTTCCATGCCCTGCGAGTCGAGGCCGAGCAGATTGGTGGCCGGGTTTTGCTTCATGCCTAGCGCGGAAAAACTTCGTATCCCGGAAAAAAGAAAGCGATCTCGGCGCGCGCGGTTTCCGGCGCATCCGACCCGTGCACCGCGTTGGCGTCGATCGAGTCCGCGAAGTCGGCGCGGATCGTGCCTTTCGCCGCCTTCTTCGGATCGGTCGCACCCATCAGCTCGCGGTTCTTCGCGATCGCGTTGTCGCCCTGGAGAACCTGCACCAGCACCGGCCCCGAGATCATGAAGTCCACCAGATCCTTGAAGAACGGCCGCTCGCGGTGCACCGCGTAGAAACCCTCGGCCTGCGCGCGCGACAGGTGCATCATGCGCGCAGCGATGATTTTCATGCCGACTTTCTCGAAGCGCGTGAGAATCTGCCCGATGGCGTTCTTCGCCACTGCGTCCGGCTTGATAATCGAAAAAGTGCGTTCTACCGCCATGCCATGATCCCCATGAACTGTTGCCAGATAGCCTTGGAGTATAGCACCATGGCTCACACTTTCGCGTAAAAACAAGGGCTTATGCATATGTACCGCACCCTGAAACTCGATATCAAGGGCGCCATCGCGACGGTCATGCTGAACCGTCCCGAATCGCGCAATGCAATGTCCGCCGCGCTGATGCGGGAAATGATCGCGTGCGCGGGATGGATCGCGGCGCAGCGCGAGGTCGACGTCGCGATCGTGCGCGGTGCCGGAGCCTGCTTTTCGGCCGGCGCCGACCTGAAGGACGCGAGCCGCTGGGGCAACGGCGCGCAGCCGCTCGACCGGCAGCGCGAGATCGCCTCGCTCGGCTACCGCATGGCCAGGGCCTGGGAAGAAGTTCCGCAAATCACGCTGGCCGCCATCGAGGGCTACGCCATCGGCGGCGGCCTCGCGCTTGCCGCCGCGCTCGACTGGCGCGTGATGGCGAGCGATGCGTTCGTCTCGCTGCCCGAAATCGCGCTCGGCATCCCGCTCACTTGGGGCACGCTGCCGAGGCTGGTAAACCTGGTCGGCCCTGCCCGCGCCAAGCGCCTCACCATCCTGTGCGAGCGGATTCCGGCGGACGACGCGCTGGCGATGGGGCTCGCGGACTATGTCGCGCCGCCTGGCAAAGCGATGGAAATGGCCCGCGACGTCGCGGCACAGGTGCTCGCGCTGCCGCGCAACTCGGTGCGCATGAGCAAGGAATCCATCAACGCCTATGCCGGCATCGGCGCCCACGCGGCCAGCCACATGGCGCACGACCAGGTGCAGCTGGCCGCGGGCAGCACCGAAGCGAAAGCCGCGCGGGAAAAGTTCGCGCTCAGGAAGAAGAAGGCCGCCACTCGGGGATGATGCCGGCAGCGTCTTTCGCGGCGGCATAGCCCGAATCCGCGCCCAGACCGGGCACCCATACCAAGTCGTTCCCGCAAAACAGCAGCGGCATCCGCTCGCGTTCCCAGGGCGGCACGCCGGCTTCCTGGAACAGGTTCTTGAGCGTGCGGCTCGGCCTGCGCGCATCGGGCTTGAGCCGCTCGCCGCCGGAACGCAGCCTCACCTGGAACGCCTGCTTCCGCAGCAGGCTGCTGTCGATACCTCGTCCGCGCACGCGCCGGAACCGTAGCTCGCCGCCCAGCGCGGGCAATGGCAAGCGGGTTTCTCCATTCCAGATCTGCGGTCTGAACGCCGGCAATTTACTTTTTTCCGTTACCGGATAAACCTTTTCCCGGTAGCGGCGAAAAACGACGCCGTCGTGCCGGATCACGGCGCTCGCCGAACCGAGCTGCTTCAGCATCTCGACCAGCTTCGCTTCGCTGGGCGCGCGCAGGCCTTTGGTTTTCAGGAACGCGCGCAGCAGGCGGCCCGAATCCAGTTCGGCGCCGGCGAAGTGCCGCGCCGCGCGCGCCAGATTTTCCCGCCAACGCGGAAATCTCTGCTCCAGCAGCGGACCGACGCGGCGCCGGATGAAGTTGCGCGTCAACGCCTCGTCGAGATTCGATTCGTCCTCGATCCAGCCGAGGCGGTGCCCGGCGGCATAAGCGCGGATCTCGGTGCGCGGCACGCCGAGCAGCGGGCGCAGCAGCAGCTTGCGGCCCAGCTTGCCCTGCGCGGGCATGCCGCTCGCGCCCTCCAGTCCCGTGCCGCGCAGCAGGTTGAAGAGCACGGTTTCTGCCTGGTCGTCCTGGTGATGGGCGACCGCAATCGCGTCCGCATCCAGCTTCATGAAAGCTGCGCGGCGCGCTTCACGCGCCGCCGCTTCAAGTCCCTGGCGCTGTTTTTTGACTTTGACTTTTACCGCTTTGAAAGGAATGCCGGATTCCAGGCAAAGGGCGGAACAGAACTTTTGCCAATCGCCCGCGTTCGGGCTCAGTCCATGATTGACGTGAATCGCGGAAAGTTTGTATCCGAGGCGCGGCGCGAGGCCGTGTATCGCGTGCAACAGCACCACGGAATCCAGCCCGCCTGACAGTCCCACCGCCACGCGCTTCCCCCGCATGGGCGCGAGGACCGCGGCATCAACGTTCAGCGCTTTCCTTGAACCGGCCATAGGCCATCAGGCGCTCGAGGCGCTCCTCGACCAGCTCCTTCGGTTTCTTTTCCTGCAAAGCCTTGAGTACCTCGGCGAGCGCCTTCTTGAGCGCGGCACCGGTGGCCTGCGGATCGCGGTGCGCGCCGCCCAGCGGCTCAGGCACGACCTTGTCGATCAGGCCCAGCGTCTTCAGCCGGCTCGCCGTGATGCCCAGCGTCTCGGCCGCCTCGGGCGCCTTGTCCGCGCTCTTCCACAGGATGGAGGCGCAGCCCTCGGGCGAAATCACGGAATAGGTCGCGTATTGCAGCATCAGCACCGCGTCGCCCACCGCGATCGCGAGCGCACCGCCCGAGCCGCCTTCGCCGATCACGGTGACGATGATCGGCGTCTTCAGGCTCGCCATCGCGTACAGGTTGCGCCCGATCGCCTCGGACTGGTTGCGCTCCTCGGCCTCGATCCCCGGGTAGGCGCCGGGCGTGTCGACAAAGGTGAATACCGGCAGGCCGAATTTCTCGGCGAGCTGCATCAGCCGCAACGCCTTGCGGTAGCCTTCGGGCCGCGGCATGCCGAAATTGCGCAGGATCTTTTCCTTGGTGTCGCGGCCCTTCTGGTGGCCGATCACCACGCAGGGCTCGCCGTCGAAGCGCGCGAGGCCGCCGACGATGGAGGCGTCCTCGCCGAACACGCGGTCGCCGTGCAGCTCCTCGAAGCCGCTGAACATCATGCCGATGAAGTCGAGCGAGTACGGGCGCTGCGGGTGGCGCGCCACCTGCGCCACCTGCCAGGGCGTGAGCTTGGCGTAGATGTCCTTGGAAAGCGCCTGGCTCTTCTTCGTCAGGCGCAGGATCTCCTCGGAGATGTCCACCGCCGAATCGTCCTGCGCGTAGCGCAGCTCTTCGATCCGGTTCTCCAGCTCGGCCACCGGCTGCTCGAAGTCGAGAAATACCGTCTTCATGGCGGTCAGTATTCTACCGGCACGGGGTCCAGCGACCTCCACAGGTACCAGGTCGCCGCCGATCGCCAGGGACGCCAGGATTCGCCCAGCTTGCGCATGGTATTCAGCGACACCTTGCGCTTGAAGTAGGCGAGCTGGATGCCCTTGCGCAGTCCCAGGTCATCCAGCGGAAACACGTCAGGCCGCAGCAGGTTGAACATCAGGAACATCTCGGCGGTCCAGCGGCCGACGCCGCGTACCTGGACCAGGTCCGCCACCACTTCATCGTCGCTCATCTGCGGCCAGCGATGGACGTGCACGTGGCCGTCGGCAAAACGCCGCGCGAGGTCGGAGATGTATTCGCACTTGCGTCCGGACAGGCCGCAGGCCCTCAGGTCTTTTGTTTTCGCTTTAAGCACGTGTTCCGGATGAACGACGGCAACATGCGCCGAAAATTTGTTCCACACGCTCTGTGCCGCCGCCACCGAGATCTGCTGGCCGACAATGGCTCGCGTCAGGGTGTGGAACGGATCGCCGCGCGGCTCGAGATGGATGCGCGGAAAGCGGCGGATGATCTTCGCCATGACCGGGTCGCGGCGTATCAAAGCCCGCTTCGCCCGGTTCCAGTATTCAGGCTTCAATTAAGTCGAGGCTAGAACCAGCCGGGAATGCGCCGCCACGTGCTGTTTCAGGAATTCCATCTGGTCGGCGAGAATGCGGCGGTTGGTGAGGATCAGGTACTCCGCCTTGTTCGGCACATAGGGCGTGTAGAGCAGTTCCATGCCGGCCTCCTCGGGAAGGCGGTTGCGCTTCTGCCCGTTGCACTGGCGGCAGGCGGTCACCACGTTCATCCAGGTATCGCGGCCGCCGCGCGACAGCGGGCGGATATGGTCGCGCGTCAGACGGAAGAAATTGAATTCGCCCGCGCAATAGGCGCACATGTGCCGGTCGCGCCGGAACAGCTCGCGGTTATTCAGCGGCGGCACCTGGTTGAAGCCCTTGGCGGCCAGCGCCTTGCCCCGGATGGCGATGATGGAATGCGCGGTGATGCTGGAGCGCACGCCCGTCATGCGCGAGATGCCGCCGTAGAACGTGAACGTCTCCTCGCCCATGGTCCAGGCGACCAGGTTCTTGGCGTAGTAGAAGCACGCCTGCTGCCAGCTGATCCAGCGGTGCGGTACACCGTGGTTGTCCAGCGAAAGGATGAGGGGGCCGTCCATATTGGGCGAGTGATTCTGCCAATTCGCCCCCGGCTTGGCAATCCCCGCAAAAACAAAGGGCTGTGAGGAGAACCTCACGGCCCGTGAAAGCTGGGTCCCCGCCCGCGAAGGTAAAACCCGTGGGGACGACTTGTTCTCTACCGGTCGCCGACCGCGTCCTTGAAGCCCTGGCCGGCGGCGAATGCCGGCACGGTCTTGGCGGTGATCTTGATTTCCTTGCCGTTGGTCGGGTTGCGGCCGGCACGGGCCTTGCGCTTGCGCGGCAGGAAGGTGCCGAATCCGATCACGGTGACGCGGTTGCCCTTGGCGACGCTGGTCACGATCGCGTCGAAGATGGCGTTGACCGCCTCGCCAGCCGCCGTCTTGCTCAGATTGCCGGCGCGCGCTGCAGCATGAACGAGATCCGACTTGGTTACTACGGATGGCATGCTTCCCCCTGCTCGCTGTGCTTGCCCTACCGACGGCGCATGATAGCGACAACGGTTCGCGAATACAATCGCCGCAAGAGATTTTTTTTCGCCGCTGCGGATAATTTCCTGAACGCGAAAAATTTGAACGCAATTCCCGACACATTGCCCGCGCTCCTCGCACAACGCGTGAACAGCGTCACGCCGGCGCTGATCGATCGCGGCCGCCCGGTCTCCTTCCGCGAACTCGCCGGCGAGAGCCGCTGCGTCGCGCAAGGACTGCGCCGGCTCGGCGTGCGGCCGGGCGATTGCATCGCGCTCTGGCTGCCGAACGTGCCGGCCTGGCTGGCGGCGTTCTTCGCCTGCGCGCAACTGGGCGCCATTGCGGTATCGGTGAACACCCGGTTTCGCAGCCACGAACTCGCCGACATCCTGCAGCGCGCTCGCGCGCGCATATTGATCTTCTGGCCGGAATTCAAAGGGATAGATTTTTCCGGGATCCTGGCCGCCTGCGATCCGCGCGCGCTGGAACACCTCAAGTCGGTGGTCGTCTATGGCGAAGCCGGGACGCAGACGCCAGCCTCCGTGCTTGGAAGAACCGCGCACTCATATATGTTGCTCGCCGGCGGTGCGCCCTTGCTCGAAAACAGTGCGGCTCCGGATGCAGGCTGCGCCATCTTCACCACCTCCGGCACGACCAAGGCGCCCAAATTTGTATTGCACGATCAACGCACTGTGCTCGCACATGCAAGCGACGTCGCGGGTGGCTTCTCGTTGACGGACGATTCGGTGCTGCTGCTCGTACCGCCGCTATGCGGCGTATTCGGCTTCTGCAGCGCCATGGCGGCCCTTTGCGCCAATCGCCCGATGGTCATGGCGCCCGCCTGGGACGCGGACCAGGCGGCGCGCGACATCGTTGCGCACCGCGTCACGCATATCAACGGCACTGATGAAGCCGCCGCCCAGCTCCTGGATGCGTCGGGCGAGCCCTTTTCAAACATACGTTTCTTTGGCTATGCCGCCTTCAATCCGGCCCAGGCCGACATCGTGCAGCGCGCCGATGCACGGGACCTCAGGCTCGTCGGCCTGTACGGCGCCAGCGAAATCCAGGCTCTGTTCGCGCGCCAGGACGAAACCGCGCCGGTAGCCGAGCGCATGCTTGGCGGCGGCAGGCCTGTCAGCCCGGCCGCCAGGGTGCGCGTGCGCGATCCGGAATCCGGATCGGTGCTGGCGCATGGCGTCCAGGGCGAGCTGGAATTCTTCGCGCCTTCGAGCCGCATGGCGGGCTACCACGGCAACCCGGATGCCACCGGGGAAGCGTTCACTGCAGACGGCTACTACCGCTCGGGCGACCTCGGCTACACGCGAGCGGACGGGCGCTTCATCTACCTGGCGCGGATCGGGGACGCACTGCGTCTCGGCGGTTTCCTCGTCAGCCCGGCGGAGATCGAGGCGGTAGTCCAGGAAGCGCCCGGCGTCGCCGCCTGCCAGGTGGTCGGCGTACCGGGGGCCGCTGGTTTGGTTCCGGTAGCGTTTGTGGTGCTGCACCATAGCGCGTCACTCGACGAAGCGGCGGTGATCGCCCGTGTTGCAGGGAAGCTTGCGCGCTACAAGGTACCCGTCCGCGTTTTCGCCATCGATGCGTTCCCGGTGACCCCAGGCGCAAATGCAACCAAAATCCAGAAGGGCAAGCTGCGCGAGATGGCGGAGGCGCTGCTACACTAGGGATTCCACAGGAGGAGGAAAAATCATGATCAGAATCCGAAAACTTGCGCTGGCGGGGCTGGCTGTCTCGGCCCTGGCGCTGCCCGCACTGGCGCAGACGACCCTGACGATGTCGTCCTGGGTGCCGCCGACGCACAGCCTGACGATCTGGCAGCAGAACTGGGGCGCGGAGGTGGAGAAGGCGACCAACGGCCGCGTCAAGTTCCAGTCGCTGCCGAAAGCGCCGGCCGCGCCGCCGGGCACTTTTGATGCGGTCAAGGACGGCCTCGTGGATGTGTCGTTCGTCACCGCGAGCTACACCCCTGCGCGCCACGTACTGCCGTACATCGCCGAACTGCCCGGGGCGGGCGCGACCGCGGAAATCAATTCGGTGGCCTACAGCCGTATCCACTGGAAGTACTTCCAGAAGGTCGGCGAATACAGCGGCGTTCACCTGATCGGCGTCTGGACGCACGGGCCGGGACAGATGTTCAACACCAAGCGGCCGATCAACAGTCTCGACGACCTGAAGGGCATGAAAATCCGCACCGGCGGAGGGATCTCCGAGAAATTCGGCAACCTGCTCGGCGCCTCGGCCTTCGTGAAGCCGGCGCCCGAGTCCTTCGAGCTGCTCAGTTCGGGCGTCGCCGACGGCGTTTTCTTCCCGTTCGAATCCATCGTCTCGTTCAAGCTGGATTCGGTAGTGAAGTACGCGACGGTGTTCCCGGGCGGGTTCTACAGCTCGGCCTTCGGCTTCTTCATGAACCAGGACAAATGGGACAAGCTGCCGAAGCAGGACCAGGCCATCATCGACAAGCTCAGCTACGAGTACGTCGCCCGCAGCTGCGGCAAGTCCTGGGACGCGGCGGACAAGCTGGGGCTGGAAGGGCTCAAAAAGGCCAACGTGCAAATCGACATGGCGAGCCCGGCGCTCATCAAGGAAGTCATGGCCAAGGCCAAGCAACTGGACGATGACTGGATCGCCTCGGCGAACGCCAAGGGCGTGGACGGCGCCAAGGTGCTCGCCGAGTTCCGCGCGGAACTGAAGAAAGTCGCCGCGGGCAAGTAAGGCGCGGACAACCTGGAAGCAAGGAGCAACCCGGGAGGGCGCGGGGCGACATCGCGCCCTCCTTGCTTATGAGTGAACTCGAGAGCAAGTGGGAGAAGCGCATCGACGCGGTGCTCGGCATCTCCGCGTCGGCGATCCTCATGGTGATGATGATGATCACCACCGTCGACGTGGTCTCGCGCTACATTTTCAACTACCCGCTGCGCAGCGCGTTCGAAGTCACCGAGCTTCTGCTCGTCATACTGATCTTCGCCGGCCTGCCGCTGGTATCGCGCGCCGACGAGCACGTCACCATGGACTTCATCGACCGCATGCTGCCCGATGCGGTCAGGCTCGCGCTGGTGCGTATCGTGCACGTGATCTGCGCGGGCGTGATGTTCTTCCTCGCCTGGCAGATCTGGCTCAAGGCCGGAAAAATTTCGACTTACGGCGACACCACCGACGTCATCAAGATCCCGATCGCGCCGTTCGTCTATTTCATGTCGGTGATGATCGGCGTGACGGGGCTGATCCACGTCATCAAGACATTCGTGCCCGGCGCCGCGCGCGCGTCGCAGGGCACCAGTTGAGGCAAGTCGCGGCATGATAGAAGCGTTCCTCGGCCTGTGCGCCATGATGGCGCTGTCGATGGTCCGCATCCCGATCGCACTCTCGATGGGCATCGTCGGGATCGTCGGCTATGCGTACATGCGCGACTGGAACTGGGCGCCGGCCTTCGCCATGGTGCAGACCCAGATCTACGAGACCGGCCGCAATTACACCCTGTCGGTGATCCCGCTGTTCATCCTGATGGGCAACTTCGTCGCCCGCGCCGGCATGGCGGAAGAACTGTTTCGCGCCGCCCACGCCTTCGTCGGCCACCGCAAGGGCGGCCTCGCCATGGCGACCGTGTTTGCCGCGGCGGGCTTCGGCGGGCCCTGCGGCTCCTCCATCGCCACCGCGGCGACCATGGCCAAGGTGGCGTACCCGTCGATGAAGAAATTCGGCTACGCCGACTACCTCTCGACGGGCGCGATCGCCGCCGGCGGCACGCTGGGCATCCTGATCCCGCCCTCCACCGTGATGGTCATCTACGGCATCATCACCCAGACCAACATCGCCCTCCTCTTCGCCGCGGGCATGCTGCCCGGCCTGCTCGCCACCATCCTGCTGTGCGTCGCAGTGCAATACGTCGTCTGGCGCGACCCGGCGGCCGGCCCGCCCGGGGAGCGCGTGGAATGGCCCGAGCGCTGGGCCGCGCTGAGGGATGTCGGCGCGATCACCTTCCTGTTCGTGTTCTCCATCGGCGGCATCTTCCTCGGCATCTTCACCGCCACCGAGGGCGGCGCGGTGGGCGCCTTCACCTCGATGGCATTCGCGCTCTGGCGCCGCTCGCTCACCTGGCACACGCTCTACCTGGCGCTGGTGGAAAGCGCCCGCACCACCAGCATGCTGTTCCTCATCCTGATCGGCGCGCTGATGTTCGGCGAGTTCGTGAATCTCACGAGCATGCCCAAGGACCTCACCGATTTCGTGACGCGCTTCGAACTGCACCCGGTCATGGTCGTCGCCGCGATCATGACCATCTACGTCATCCTCGGCACCGCCATGGAGGAACTCTCCATGATCCTGCTGACGCTGCCCGTGTTCTTCCCGATCATCGTGCATCTAGGGATCGACCCCATCTGGTTCGGCATCCTGATCGTGTGCGTGGTCGAGATCGGCCTCATCAGCCCGCCGGTCGGCATGAATCTGTTCGTACTCTCCGCGCTGCTGCCGAACGTGCCGACGCGGACCGTGTTCCGCGGCGTAATGCCGTTCGTGTTCATCGACTGCGTCCGCCTGGCAATCCTGATCGCCTTCCCGAGCATCTCCACCTGGCTGCCCAGCCTGATGAAGTAGTTTATTTTCCTGCGTTAATCGAATCCTAACGCCGTCTTTACGCCCGCACGCCCAAGGTGGCGGGCAAGGAGACGCGCATGGACGACATCCTCTATCTCGGCCTGGCCCTCGCCTTTTTCGCGGCGAGCATCGGCCTGGTTCACCTCTTCGACCGACTGTGGGAGCGCAAATGAGCGCCCTCTACGCCATCGCCTTGCTGATCGCGCTCGCGCTGGGCGCCTACCTGGTCTGGGCGCTGTTCCGGCCGGAGGATTTCTCGTGACCTCGAACCTCGTCATCCAGTGCCTGTTCTACCTGGCGGCGCTGCTCGCGCTGGCAAAGCCGCTCGGCGAATTCTTCGCCTGGGTTCTCGCCGGCGAGCGCACGTTCCTGAGTCCGGTCCTCGGCTGGCTGGAGCGGCTGACCTACCGTGCCTCGGGCGTGGACGAAAAGCGCGAAATGCGCTGGACTGAGTATGCCCTCGCCACGCTGTTGTTCAACCTGGCCGGGCTGTTCGCAGTCTATGCGCTGCAGCGCTTCCAGCAGCTGCTGCCACTCGACCCGGCGGGGCTCGGTGCCGTGTCAGCCGACTCGTCATGGAACACGGCGGTCAGCTTCATAACCAATACCAACTGGCAGGGCTACGGCGGCGAATCCACCATGAGCTACCTCACGCAGATGCTCGCGCTCGCGGTGCAGAACTTCGTTTCCGCCGCGACCGGCATCGCGGTGCTGGCGGCGCTCGCGCGCGCCTTTTCGCGCCGGCAGGTGGCCACGATCGGCAACTTCTGGGCCGACCTCGCGCGCTCCACGCTCTACATCCTGCTGCCGCTGTCGCTGATCCTCGCGCTCGTGCTGGTGAGTCAGGGCGTGGTGCAGAACTTCAAGCCCTATGTGAAAGCGCAGACCGTAGAGAAAATTGCCTACGAGGAAGACAAGGTCCAGAAATCCACCCAGGAACAAATTCTCCCCATGGGGCCGGCCGCTTCGCAGATCGCCATCAAGCAGCTCGGCACCAACGGCGGCGGCTTCTTCAACGTCAACTCCGCGCATCCCTACGAAAACCCGACGCCGCTGGCGAATTTCCTGGAGATGCTCTCGATCCTGGCGATCTCCGGCGCGCTGTGCATCACTTTCGGGCGCATGGTCGGCGACCTGCGCCAGGGCTGGGCGGTGCTCGCCGCGATGACGATCCTGCTCGTGGGTTTGCTCGCTGTCGCGGTCGTCGCCGAGCAGAGCGGCAATCCGATCCTCACCCAGGCGGGCGCCGACCAGCAGGCGAGCCCGCTTTCTTCCGGCGGCAACATGGAAGGCAAGGAAGTCCGCTTCGGCATCGTCAATTCGGCGATCTGGGCGACCACGACCACCGCCGCCTCCAACGGCTCGGTGAATGCGATGCACGATTCGTTCACGCCGCTCGGCGGCCTGGTGCCGATGTGGCTGATCCAGCTGGGCGAGGTGATATTCGGCGGCGTCGGCTCCGGGCTCTACGGCATGATCATGATGGTGCTGGTGGCGGTGTTCGTGGCCGGCCTGATGATCGGCCGCACGCCCGAGTACCTGGGCAAGAAAGTCGAAGCCTTCGAGATGAAGATGGCGTCGGTCGCGATCCTGCTGCCGCCGCTGGTGGCGCTGGTCGGGACCGCGATCGCCGTGCTGGTCGAAGCGGGCAAGGCGGGCGTCGCCAATCCGGGCGCGCACGGCTTCTCGGAAATCCTCTACGCCTTCTCCTCCGCCGGCAACAATAACGGCAGCGCGTTTGGCGGCTTGTCGGCCAATACGCCCTTCTACAACATCGCGCTGGGCATCGCGATGCTGATATCGCGCTACTGGCTGATCGTCCCGGTGCTCGCGGTCGCCGGCTCGTTCGCGGCGAAGAAGACCGTGCCCGCCGGCCCCGGCACGCTGCCGACGCACACGCCGCTGTTCATCGTGCTGATCGTCGGCACCGTGATCCTGGTGGGCGCCCTCACCTTCGTCCCGGCGCTCGCGCTGGGGCCCATCGTCGAGCATTTCCAGATGCTCGCTGCCAAGTAAGGAAGCGCCATGAGCACCCATAGCACTGCAGTCCAGCCCCAACTCCAGGGCGTAGCGCCGATGCGCTCGATGTTCGAGACGTCGTTCGTGATGCCGGCGGTCTGGGAATCGTTCCGGCGCCTGACGCCGCGCGCGCAGTGGCGCAACCCCGTGATGTTCGTCTGCTACATCGGCGCGATTCTGACCACGGGTCTGTACGCGCAAGCCCTGTCCGGAAAAGGCGAAGCGCCGGCCGGCTACATCCTCGCGATCTCGGCCTGGCTCTGGATCACGGTGCTGTTCGCGAATTTCGCCGAGGCCATCGCGGAGGGCCGCGGCAAGGCGCAGGCGGCGGCGTTGCGCGCCTCCCGCCATGACATTGTGGCGAAAAAACTCATCGAGCCCCGCCACAACGCGGCGCGCATGCTCACCAAGGCCACGCAGCTCGAAAAGGGAGACGTGGTGCTGGTCGAGGCCGGCGATACCGTTCCGCTCGACGGCGAGGTGATCGAGGGCGTCGCCTCCGTCAATGAATCCGCGATCACCGGGGAATCCGCGCCGGTGATCCGCGAATCGGGCGGCGACTTCGCTTCGGTCACGGGCGGCACGATCGTGCTCTCGGACTGGCTGGTGATGCGCGTGACCGCCAGGCCGGGCGAATCCTTCCTCGATCGCATGATCGCGCTGGTCGAGGGCGCCAAGCGTCAGAAGACGCCCAACGAGATCGCGCTGACGATCCTGCTGGTAGCGATGACGCTGGTTTTCCTGCTCGCTTGCGCCACGCTCCTGCCCTACTCGATCTATGCGGTGGAAGTCGCCAAGCAGGGCAGCGTCGTTACGATCACCACGCTGGTGGCGCTGCTCGTGTGCCTGATCCCGACCACCATCGGCGGCCTGCTGTCGGCCATCGGCATCGCCGGCATGGGACGAATGATCGCGAAGAACGTGATCGCCATGTCCGGCCGCGCCGTGGAAGCCGCGGGCGACGTCGACGTGCTGCTGCTGGACAAGACAGGCACCATCACGCTCGGCGACCGCCAGGCCACCGCATTGTTTCCGGCCCACGGCGTCGCCGTGCGCGAGCTCGCCGAAGCGGCTCAGCTCGCTTCGATTGCCGACCAGACGCCCGAGGGCCGCTCGATCATGGTCCTGGCGAAGCAGCAGCACGGGCTGCGCGAGCGGGACCTTGCTTCCCTGAAGGCGACTTTCGTGCCGTTCTCGGCGCACACCCGCATGAGCGGCGTCGACATCGAGGGGCGCCAGTTGCGCAAGGGCGCGGCCGACGCCGTGCGCGCGCACGTCGGGACGCTGGGCGGCCGCTATCCGGCCGAGGTACAGGAAACGGTGGATACCGTCGCGCGCCGCGGCTCGACCCCGCTCGTCGTGGCAGACGGCACGCGCGTATTGGGGGTGGTCGAATTGAAGGACATCGTCAAGGGCGGCTTGAAGGAACGCTTCGCCGAGCTGCGCCGCATGGGCATCAAAACCGTGATGATCACCGGCGACAAC
>Ga0070731_10001532_pt1 | contig 23742 bp, 28 predicted proteins | sample Coa_R1_2_FD_66448 | JGI IMG/M metagenome (GOLD analysis project Ga0070731, IMG submission 66448) | Surface soil microbial communities from Centralia Pennsylvania, which are recovering from an underground coalmine fire - Coalmine... | ecosystem: Environmental > Terrestrial > Soil > Unclassified ... | reverse complement strand
GCATCCTCCGGGAAGATCGCCTCGACCGGGCACTCGGGCTCGCAGGCGCCGCAGTCGATGCACTCCTCCGGATCGATGACGAGGATGCGGTCCGCCTCGTGGATGCAGTCCACCGGGCAGACGTCCACGCACGAGCGGTCTTTGATGTCGATACAGGGCTCGGCAATGATGTAGGTCACGGCGCCCACTCTAGTGGACGCCCGAAACCGCACATCGGTAGAACCACCTAGCCCCCGAGGAGCTCGGCGACGATCTCCGGGCACCGCTCGACGAGGGCCGACTTCGCGAGCACCTGGTCGAAGCCGGCGGCATGAGCGGCACGCAGACCGGCGGTGTCGGTGTGGTTCGTGTAGCCGACGATCGGCACGTCCGGGTACGTGTCTGCGACCTCTTGCGGGTCGATGCGGGCGATGTCGCAGACGACGAGGTCGGGGTCGTCCGTGTGGTCGACCGTGATCAGGCGATGCCCGACCAGCAGCGCCTCGAGCTTTCCACGGAAGAACAGGTCGACCCCACAGAGCAGGATCGTGGCCACGTGGAAAGGTTAGAGCGGAATGACCGACCCATTCAAGACGGGCCTCGAGCACATCCGCGCCGGCCGCTACTTCGAGGCGCACGAGGAGCTGGAGCTCGTCTGGCGCGAGGCCGCGCCCGAGGAGCGGGACTTCTACCAAGGGCTCGTCCACGTCGCCGTCGCCTGGTATCAGCACGAACGCGGCAACCGGGTCGGAACCGAGCGCCAGCTCGAGAAGGCCCTCCGCCGGCTGAAGCCCTTCGAGCCCACGCACCGCGGGGTCGACGTCGCAGCGCTCCGCGCGCAGCTCGCCGCCCTGCGCATGAGCCTCGATCTAGGGGGACGTCAGCCCGATGGCATCTAGCGCACGGTTCACCGCGACGTGCAGCCACCAGTCGCGGTGGAAGAAGAGCAGCAGGCCGAGCGCGACGAGGGTGACGCCGCTCGCGATCTGGATGAGCGTGTAGCGGTTCCGCACCCAGCGGAACGCGGACATCGCGTGGCCGAACGCGACGCCGGCGGCGAGGAACGCGGCGCCGAGACCGAGCGCGTACGCAGCGAGCAGCGCAGCCCCGCGCACGGCGGTACCGGTGTTGCTCGCGAGCACGAGGACGGCGGCGAGCACCGTTCCGATGCACGGGGCCGCGCAGACGGCGAACGCGCCGCCGAGCAGCGCGCGCGAGCCGCGCCTCCGGGCCATCGTCAGGAGCCCCGGCGCGACGACGCGCTCGGGCACCGGCAGCAGCCCGACGAATGCGAGCCCGAGCACGACGAGGACGAAGCCCGCGATCTCCGCCTGCGAGGTCGGTGAGACGACGTTCGAGATCGCGGCCGCTCCCGCGCCGATCGCGACGAACACGACCGTGAAGCCGAGGATGAAGGGGATGCTCGCCGTGACCACCCGCTGGACGCTCTCACGCCGCCCGAGCCGGTCCGGGTCGACACCCGACACGGCGGAGAGGTAGCCGGGAACGAGCGGCAGCACGCACGGCGTCACGACCGAGACGAAGCCGGCGGCGAACGAGACGACGAGCCGGACGCCCATCAGTCCATCCCCGCAAGGAGCTCGTCGATCCTGCGGTCGGTCTCCTCGTCGAGCACCGGACCACCGGTGTTCACATCGATCTCGGGCTCATGGGTGCGGCTCCAGCGCCACACGCCGGCAGCGAGCAGCAGCGCTCCGCCGAGGACGCCCGCGATCGGAAGCCACCATGCGAGCAGGTCGAAGCCCTTGTGGGGCGGCGCCGCGAGAATGCCCTGCCCGAAGTTCGCGACGAGCTCGTCCTCGATCTGCCTCGAGGTCCAGCATTGGCCGATCCTCCTGGCGATCTGCGCCTTGATCTGCTGCGCGGCCGGCGCCTCCGACATGTCGAGCGTCGTATGGCAGGTCGGACACATGATCTGCCCCTCGAGGAACGACAGCGAGGTCTTCGGATGCGCGCACGCCGCCGCCGGGCCGGCGAGCGCGAGCGCGGCCGCCGCCACGGCGAGGAGGCGGAGGATCACTGCTTCAACGCCGCCTGGATGCCGCGATCGAAAGCGGCGACCTGGTCCGTGATCGTCCCGACGATGTGCGACCCGACAAGTCGCCCGTTCCGGTCGATGAAGAACGTCTCCGGCACGCCCGTGAGGCCGTACTTGTCTCCGGTCGACCCGGACCCGTCCTGCACTGTCGGATACGTGATGCCGTGATGCGACAGGAACGTGCGCGCGTCGCTCGCGACGTCGTTGTAGTCGACCCCGAGGAAGACGACGCCTCTGGACTTGTACTGGTTCCACGCCTGCTCGAGCAGCTTCGCCTCGGCCTTGCACGGCACGCACCACGACGCCCAGAAGTTGAGGACGACCGGCTTGCCGCGCAGCGAGGCCAGATCGAGCCTTCCGCTCGCGTCGATGCGCTCGAGCGTGAAGTTCGGCGCGGGCCCGCCGATCTTCGGAGCGTGCGTCTGGTGCGTGAGCCGCCACACGAGGAGCGCGAGCAGCCCGGCGACCGCGACGAGAGCCAGCATCTGACCGGTCCGCTTCAGCGTCGGAGTCACGACGCGACGATGAACACCGGTGTCCCGACCGTGACGTGCTCGAAGAGCCATTCCGCGTCGGGGACGAACATCCGGATGCAGCCGTGCGACTCCGAATACCCGATCGACGCCGGCTCGTCCGTCCCGTGGATGCCGACGCCCGGGGAGGAGAGCCCCATCCACCGCGTGCCGAGCGGATTGTCCGGCCCCGGCGGGACCGGTTTCAGCCCCCTCGCCCATGCGTCCTGCGTCGGCGGGTACCAGGTGGGGTTCTTCCACTTGACCACGATCTGGAACTGGCCGAGGGGCGTCGGATACGCCGCCTGACCCGTGGCGACGTGGAACCGACGCACGTACCGGTCGCCGCGGTAGAGCGTCAGGAGATTCGACGAGCGGCGGATCACGACGACCGACCCGGCCCCCGTCGATCCCTGCGGCGCGATCCTCTTCGCCGGCACGACGATCGGCGCGCGGGTCCCGTGCGCGAGCTCGTCGCTGAGCAGTGCGACGGTTGCACCTCGCTCGATCTCCAAACCGGTCCGCGACGGAATGAAGAGCGGCCGTGAGTTCTTCAGCAGCAGCCTCGACGCCCTCGCGGTTCGGTCGAGCCGCCGCGCGAGCTGCGCGACGTAGGCGGCGACGCGCGCCCGACTGAAGACCGCGCGGAAGCCGAGGGTCGTGTCCGGCGCCGCCGTCAGCGCCGCCGCGACCGCCGTATCCGCCCAGATCGTCACGCCGAGCGACGCGGGCGTGACGGTCGCCTTCGTCTGCCCGACCCGCAGCACCACCGGGCGCGAGAACCGCTGCAGGACGAGCGCGGTTGCGGCGTCCGAGGTCAGCCCCCCGATCGGGATGCCTCCGAGGACGACACCGTCGGGGACGACGGTGGCGTCGTCTGCACCGGCCGGCGCGGCGACGGCGCCCGCGAGCGCCAGCACCAGGACGAGGACGAGACGCTTCACGAGGCCAAAAAGGTTACCGCCGCCGTTCAGCTTCGGCGGATGACGACCACGGCGACGTCGTCGGCGAGCTCGCCTCCGGCAAATGCACGTGCATCCTCGGCGATCGCGTCGGCGAGCACCGGCGGCCGCAGCTCCAGGTGCGCCCGGAGGAACGCGTCGAGCCGTTCCACGCCGTACAGCTCCGCGCGGCGGCGAGCCTCGATGACGCCGTCGGTGTAGACGACGATGGTCGCGCCCGCCGGCACCTCCGTCCGCAGTTCGACGTAGTCCTGGCCCGGCTCGATCCCGAGGGCGAGCCCGCCCGCCTCAAGCCCCCGCACCGTTCCATCCGGGAGCACGAGCCGCGGCGGTGGGTGGCCGGCGCTCGCGCACGCCACCTCGCCGCGGGAGCCGTCGATGGCGAGATACGCCATCGTGATGAACTTGCCGGGCGCGATCTCGTCGACGATGACCTCGTTCGCAGCCGCGAGGAACTCCGACGGTTCGGGATGCTCGCGCGCGAGCGAGCGGAACACGAACTTCGCCATCGCCATGTCGGCGGTGGCGTCGACCCCGTGCCCGGTGACGTCGCCCAGCACCACTGCGAGGCGCCCGTCGTCGAGCGTGACGAAGTCGTAGATGTCGCCGCCGACGTCGACACGCGCGGACGATCGATACACCTCACCGACCTCGAGCCCCGGCATGGCCGGACGCGTGCGCGGAAGCAGGGAGCGCTGCATCGTGTCCGCGAATTCCTTCTGCACCTGATACAGGCGTGCGTTGTCGATCGCGAGCGCAGCCTGCCCGGCGATCGCGAGCGCCGCATCGATGGTCTCGGCCGTGATCGGGCTCCCCGGACGGAACGACAGGAGGCCGAGCGACGCGATCACCTCCGCCGGCGTCGCCACCGGGACCATCGCCCCGGTCCACCCCTTCTCGAGGAAGGGATTGAGAAGCTCGTTCGCGTTGCGCCGGCGAAGGCGCACCGGGGCCCGCTCGCGGAAGACCCGCTGCACGGCCGTGGCGCCGAACGGCTCCGCGCGCCAGAGGACCGCGCGGACGGCGTCCGCCAGGACAGGATCCTTCACGTACAGCGCGCGCGGCTCGAGCGTCTCGCGGCGCGCGTCCGGCATTCGGATGAGCGCTGCGTCGACGTCGAGCACGTCGACGACCGTACCGACGACCGCCTCGAGGGTTGCGTCCAGCGAGAGGCTCTGCGCGAACGAGCGCGAGATCTCGTAGAGGGCGCCGAGCCGGCGTGCCGCCTCGCGCTCGGACGCGAGCGCGCTCTCGCGCTGGCCCGACAGCTCAGCGGTGCGCTCGTGCAGCTGTGCGTTCTGGACGGCGACGGCGAGCTGCGACGCGAGCGCGCCGAGCAGCGTCGCCTCGCTCTCGGTCGCCTCGCGACCGCGATCCGGATACGCGGCGAGCAGCCCGATGACGTCGTTGCGGACGACGAGCGCGATCGCAAAGACCGCCTCGATGCCCGCTTCGCGAGCCGCGTCGCGCGCGTCGCCGAGCCTCGGATCCGCGGCGGAGTCGACGATCTCGACGAGCGGCCGCCTGCGCGCCGGACCGATCGCGAGCTCGAGCAGACGTTCGGCGACGCGCAGGTGCGGGCCGGTCAGGCCGGGACCGGCGGCGTGCACGAGGCGCTCGCCGGAACGGAGATATACCGCCACCCGCTCGACGTCGAGCAGCTCGGAGATGCGGTCGACCGCGGTCTCGAGCGTGTGCGCGAGCGACAGCTCGGCGGTCGCCTGGCCGACGACGGCGAGCAGCGCGCGCGCCCGCTCGAGCTCGAGCTCGAGCTCGCGCGAGCGAGCGCCGGAGCGCAGCACGTGAGCCGCGCGCACACCGAAGGTCGTGAGCCGCCCGAGGTCCGCGGCGCCGGGCTCGGCGCCCTTCGGGAACAGGAGCTGGAGGAACCCGACGGGCGGTTCGCCGAGCGCGAGCGTGGCCGAGACCGCGCAGCCCCGGGGGAGCCCGTCCGTCGCGATCGCCCGGACCGCGCCTCCCTCGGCAAGGGCCGTCGCAGCCGCGTGCGCGGCGGCGGCCGTATCGGCGTCCGCCCCGAGCCCGTGGAGCCCGACGAGCCTCAGCGCATCTCCCTCGTCGCGCTGCCACAGGAGCGCGACCGGCGCCCCGACCACACCTGCGGCGAGGCGCACGACCTCCTCTGCCGGCGCCGTCTCGTGCAGGGCCGCGGCGAGCGCCTCGCCCGCGAGGTCGAGCGCGTGCTCCGCCGGCGCGGAGGCGTCGACCGCGAACGCGCGCAGCACGATCGCGACGAGGCCGGCCGCGAGGTCGGCGGCGAGCTCCTCGGACGCGGAGAACGTGGAGCCGTTGTAGAGCTCGAGCGAGGCGGACCCCGCGGGCACGCGGAGCACCGACTGAGCGTCGATCCGCGACACGGGCGGCTCGCCCTGCGGAACGCGGTCGCCCTCGAGCTCGGCGGCGAGCGCCGCCGGCCCGGCGACGGCGGCCGCCTCCAGGTCGTCGCCGTCGGCGACACGAACGACGACGACGTCGGCGCCCGTCGCGATGCGAGCGCCTTGAGCCAGATCCTGCAGGGCCTGTGCGAGCGTCGGCCGGCGCGCAGCGTCGGCCACGCCCCGGGCGAGCGCCGCGAGCGCGTCGATCGAGATTCCTGCTGCTTCCTGGACGATCACCGCACCGGCCCCCGTGAGAATTTACAATTCCGCCCAGTGTCCAGGCCAGCCCAGCGGATCCACGAGATCTCCGAGCCGTCGCCGTCCACGGTCGAGCTCCGCTACCGCTACCACCGCGCCCAGCGGCAGGCTCGCGTTCGGCAGCGGCAGGAGAATAGCCTCGCCCGGTACCGGTTCTACATCGCGATGACGGTGCTGCTCGCGATCTCGGCCGCCTTCGTCGTCGCGGCCTGGCACGAGATCGACCACTTGTTCGGGCTGTAGGTCTCCCACGCCTCGCCGCGGCACATCGGGCAGCGCGGCAGCGTGCGCGAGACGGAGACGCCGTACCCGCACGTGCTGCAGCGGAAGTCGCCGACCGCCGGTTCCCCCGCCGCGAAGAAGAGAACGAACCCCTCGACTCCCTCGCTCACCCTGACGCGAAATGTGCCCATACTTCTCCTGTGCAAACCCCGGAGCCGATGCTGCCGCCGCGCGCGTCCGCCGCGCCCGAGCGACGCGTCGCACCGCGGCCGGTCGTGCCCGGCTACTGGGGAGAGCGGCTCGCGTGGATCGCCGGCCTCGTGCTCGCGATCTCTGCCTTCACCGACTGGTACGCAGGGACGCAGACGGACGGCCTCACGCTTTCGGTCACGGGCTGGCACACCGGCGCGCTCGGAAAACTCGTTTTCTTCATCGGGCTCGCGACGCTGATCCTCGAAGCGCTCCGCGAGGCGGGCATCGAGCTGCCGACGGCCGTCCCCGAGAGCCTCGTGCTCATCGCGCTCGGATCGCTCGCGACGATCTTCGTGCTCATCCGGATCATCTCCATCCCCGACACCTTCTTCGGGACCGCGGGCCGCGGCATCGGCATCTTCATCAGCCTCGGCGCCGCCGTCCTCCTGATCGTCGCCGGCCTGCTGCGAGCAGCAGAAGAGCTGTAGCCACCCCGATCGCCGCACCGGCAACGACGTCGAGCGGCCAGTGCACGCCGAGGTAGAGGCGCGAGTACGCGATCGCGGCGGCGAGGAGGAAGAACGCCGGCGCCGCTCGCGGCGCGAGCGCCGAGAGCACGGTGGCGCAGGCGAAGCTCACCGTCGCGTGCCCCGAGGGAAACGACGGCGAGCGTGGGATCGGGACGAGCGGGTCGAAGCCGCGCGGGCGGTGGGAGCCGACCGCCGCCTTGAGCGCGTCGGCGATCCCCTCCGCGGCCGCGTCGGCGAGGAGGACGAGCACGAACGGACGCGGGTTGCGGCGAGCGAGTGCGAGGCCGAGGCCGAGCGCGAGCCACACGCCGCCCCAGCTGCCGCCACGCGACAGCCATTCGAAGACGTGGTCGAGCGGACCCCACCGGTGCTCGACGATCCAGCGCTCGATGTGCCTGTTCAGAGAGGCGCGAGCTGCTTGGCGCGATCGACGAGCGCCTGCAGGTCGAACGGCTTGCCGACGAACCCCTGGGCGCCGCGGTTCGCAGCCTGCTGCTCGGCCTGCTCGTCGACCTTGCCGCTGAACATCACGACCGGGAAGGCGCCGACGCCGTAGCGCTCCTGCATGCGGCGCAGCATCTCCCAGCCGTCGACGTGCGGCATCATCACGTCGAGGAGCACGAGGTCGGGCTTCGCGTCCTCGATCGCGGCGAGCCCCTCGTCGGCGTCTGCCGCCTCGCGCACGGTGTAGCCCTCGAACTCGAGGTTGATGCGGACGAGCTCCCGCACCTGGGCGTCGTCGTCGACGAGCAGGACGAGCGGGCCGCTCTTCGACTGCCCGCCCGGACCGGAGCGCTCGAGGAACGTGTCGAGGTCGCTGCGCCGGTACCGGCGATGGCCGCCGGGAGTGTAGAAGGCGGGCACGCGGCCCTGGTCCGACCACTTCCGGATCGTGCTCTGGGCTACGCCCAGGAACCTCGCGGCCTGGCCGAGAGTGAGCCATTCGCTGTCATCGCGCATCGCCATTTCGTCGAAGAACTTGCCCAATCCTCAACGTTCCTATGCAGCTTCGGGTTACGGCCGCAGCGTCCTCGTGGTCGTGAGCGTGATTCCCGGCTTGGGATTGTCGTGAAGCGCCTCGCCGACGGCGACGCCGACCGCGAGGACGACGGCTGCGCCGACGAAGGCGAGGACCCAGACGATCCAGCCTCTCATGTCGCGTAGTCGGAGGCGCCGCGCTGATATGCGTGGAAGGCGGCGGCGAGGACGAGGGTGAGGTCGCGCGGCCAGCCCGGCCCGGGCGCGCGGTCGGCGACGGCCTGGCGCGCCCACGCGTCCGCGTCGCGGTAGGCGCCGGCAAGCTCGGTGAGCGTGAACGTGCCCCCGATGCGGCGGCGGAGCCCCTCGGTTACGACTTCGACCTGCTGCAGGAGCCGGCGGTAGCGGGCACGGTCGGCGCGCTCGGCCTCGAGCCGGCGGTGGCCCTCCTCCCACTCGTGCCGTACGAGCGCGAGCGCGTCCATCAGGCGGTCTCCTCCGTGCAGCAGCGGTCCGGCCAGCGCGGCTCCACCTCGGCGAGGATACGTTCGCCGAGGAGGTAGCCCGGGTTCGCGAGCGCGAAGGCGGCGTGCGCGTGCAGACACTTGAGGGAGCCGGTGTGGGCGGCGCCGCCGATGCCGAGGTCGAGCGACGCGCCGTCGTCGGGGCCCGTCTCGCCGGCCGCGAGCTCGCGCCGGATGCGGCGCTGCTCGTCATCGGCACGTGCGCGGCTGGCGGCTAGCTCGGGATCGGCGGCCGCTGCATCCGTCCAGCGCTCGACGCCGCCGCCGGCCTCGAGCCGGGAGACGGCGGCGACGAGGTGCCGGCACGTCAGGTAGTACGTCGTCGGGAACGGCAGCCCGGTCGACGTGTACGGGCTCTGCTCGGTGACGGCCGGTCGCCCGAACGGGCAGCGGACGACGACGCGCCGGAACGCGCGCGGCTCGCGTCCGAGCTGTCGCGCGACGAGCGCGCGGTCCGCGTCAGCGCCCATGCGGCTGCAGGCTAGCCCGCAGCCGCTTCCGCCACGCGTCGATGTCCTTCACGATGAAGAGGGTCTCGCCTGGATGGACGTACCCGAGCGCCCGCGCCTCGCGTGAGATGGTCGCGACGGAGGTCGACGCGCCGAGCCGGTGCTTGAGGTTCGTCTGCTCGCGCTCGAGCCGGCGAACGACCGTGTGGCGCTGCGCGAGCTGCGACTGCGCGTCGACGTACGCCTTCAGCGGGCGGTAGTAGAGGAGCGCGACGAGGAGGAGCACCCCGACGGCGACCCACCGGCGAACGGTCATGCGGCGGACGAGAACCATCCGCGCGCCTTTCGTCACCTATCGAACGGGTCCTCCGTGGACACGACCGGTGCCAGGCACCAAAACGTCTGTGTGCCGACTTCGCACCAGTCTCGTGACGGGGAGTGTCCCCGGTCGTGTCTCCTCAGGCGATGTCGACCTTGATCACGTTCGTCGAGCCGGGGATGTTCACCGCCGTCCCGGCCGTGATGACGACACGATCGCCGGTCTCGAGGAGACCGGCCTCGCGCGCAGCCGTGATCGACGTGCTCCACAGGTCCTCGACGTCGCGACACTCCTGGATCAGGAGCGGCGTCACGCCCCACTCGAGCGCCAGCTGGCGCAGCGCCCAATCGATGTGCGTGAAGGCGACGATCGGCCGCCGCGGCCGCAGCCGAGCCACCGCATTCGCCGTCCGCCCGGTGAACGTCGGGACGAGGATCGCCGCCGCTCGCAGAGCCTCCGCCAGGTCGCACGCGGCATTCGACATCGCGCCGCCGATCGTCGGATTCTCGGCCGCCTCCGGAAGCTCGTGCCGGTACCCCATGCTCGGCTCGACCGCACGCGCGATCCGGTCCATGTACGCGACCGCCTCCACCGGATAGTCGCCGACGGCGGTCTCGCCGGAGAGCATCACCGCCGACGTACCATCGAGGATCGCATTCGCCACGTCGCTCGCCTCTGCTCGCGTCGGCTCGGCGGAGTGGATCATCGACTCGAGCATCTGCGTCGCGGTGATCACCGGCTTCCCGCGCTCGAGCGACGCGGCGATGATCCGCTTCTGCAGGAGCGGGACGAGCGCAGCACCGATCTCGACGCCGAGATCGCCGCGCGCGACCATGACCGCATCCGTCTCGTTGAGGATCGCGTCCAGCTCGTCGATGGCCTCCGCCTTCTCGATCTTGGCGACGACGTGCGCGTGCGACCCCGACTGCTCGATCAGCGCTCGCAGGTCGCGCACGTCCGCAGCGGAGCGCACGAACGAGAGCGCGATGAAGTCGACGCCGGTGCTCAGAGCCCAGGCGAGATCGGCCGCGTCCTTGCGCGTGATCGACGGGATCGGCAGCGGCACGCCGGGAAGGTTCACGCCCTTGTGCGAACCGACCGGGCCGCCGACGATGACGGCGCACAGCGCCCGCCCGGCCGCGACCTCCTTGACGCGCAACCGGACGAGCCCGTCGTCGATCAGCACGTCGTGGCCCGGCTCGAGCACCTCGCTGATGACGGACGGCGCGACCGGGAGGTCGCCGTTCGTCGCCGCCTCTTCCGCGGTGATGGTGATCTGGTTGCCTTTGTGCAGGACGATCGGCTCCTCCAGATCGCCGACGCGGAGCTTCGGGCCCTGCAGGTCGGCGATGAGCGCCACCGGTCGCTTGATCTCGGCGGCGATCTCGCGCACGAGCCACGCGCGCTCGCCGTGCTCGTCGTGCGTGCCGTGAGAGAGGTTGAGCCGCACGGCGTCGACGCCGGCTCCGATCAGGGCACGTAGCCCGTCGGCTGTCGCAGATGCGGGCCCGAGCGTCGCGACGATCTTCGTCCGGCGCTGTTCCACCATGCGGCTCAGAGTACGTGACCCGCGCGCGGAAACGCGGACCAACCCGGATACAGCGCATCGGATCCGAGCTCCTCCTCGATGCGCAGCAGCTGGTTGTATTTCGCGACGCGATCCGTGCGCGCAGGCGCACCCGTCTTGATCTGCCCGGTCCCGAGCGCGACGGCGAGGTCCGCGATCGTCGCGTCCTCGGTCTCGCCGGAGCGATGGGAGATCACCGCGCTGTAACCGTTCTGCTTCGCGAGGTTCACCGCGTCGACCGTCTCGGTGAGCGTGCCGATCTGGTTCACCTTCACGAGGATGGAGTTGGCGACGCCGCGCTCGATACCGAGCTGCAGCCGCTGGGGGTTCGTTACGAAGATGTCGTCACCGACGAGCTGGATCCGATCGCCGAGCTTCTCGGTCGTCGCGATCCAGCCGTCCCAGTCGTCCTCGGCGTTGCCGTCTTCGATGGACACGATGGGGAAGCGGTCGACGAGACCGGCGAGGAAGTCGGCCATCTCCTCGGGCGCTGCCTCCCGCCCTTCGAACCGGTAGACGCCGTCGGCGAAGAGCTCGCTCGCGGCGGGATCCAGCGCGATCGCGACGCGGTCGTGATGACCCGCGCGCTCGGCTGCCGCAAGGATGGCCTCGATGGCCGCCTCGCTCGACGGCAGGTCGGGGGCGAAGCCGCCCTCGTCGCCGACGGCGGTCGCGAGGCCTTCCTCCTTCAACACCCTCGCGAGCGCGTGGTAGGTCTCGGCGCCGATCTCGAGCGCCTCTGCAAACGACGAGGCGCCGACGGGGACGACCATGAACTCCTGCAGGTCGATCGAGTTGGCGGCGTGCACACCGCCGTTGATCACGTTCATCATCGGCACCGGCAGCGTCGCCGCGCCGGTCCCGCCGAGGTGGCGGAAGAGCGAGACGCCTGCGTCGGCGGCAGCCGCCTTCGCGGCCGCGAGCGAGACGGCGAGGATCGCGTTCGCTCCGAGGCGCCCTTTGTTCGGCGTGCCGTCGAGATCGATCAGCCGCCGGTCGAGCGCCTCCTGGTCGTCGGCGTCCATCCCGCGCACGGCGTCGCGGATCTCGCCGTTCGCATTCGCGACCGCCTTCGCCACGCCCTTGCCGCCGTACGGCTCTCCCCCGTCGCGCAGCTCCACCGCCTCGTGCACGCCGGTGGACGCGCCCGAGGGCACGGCGGCGCGCCCGACCGCACCCGAGTCGAGAAGGACGTCGACCTCGACGGTCGGATTGCCGCGAGAGTCGAGGATCTGGCGCGCGTGGACGTCGGCGATGCTGCTCATCTGGTCGTCTCCTTGGCGAGGTCGAAGTAGCGGTCCTGCTCGTCGAGCGGAAGCTCGCTCCAATTCTCACCACGCTCGGCAGCGAGGGCCTCCGCAGTTGTTACGCGATGGCGGAAGCGCTGCGCAGCCTGGCGCAGCTCGAGCTCGGGATCGGCGCCGAGCCGGCGCGCGACGTTGACCGCGGCGAAGAGGACATCGCCGAGCTCGGCTGGGCTCATGTCCTCCTTCAGCTCGCGGATCTCGTCTTCGAGGTCTGCAAGCGCGCCGGCGGCGTCCGGGTACTCGAAGCCGACGCTCTTCGCCCGCTGCTGGATCTTGCGCGCATACAGGAGTGCAGGCAGCGACTCGGGGACGTCGTGGAAGATGCCCTCGCGACCCTCGTCGTCCCGCTTGATGCGCTCCCAGTTCCTGCGGACTGCGCCGGAGCTGTCGAGGACGACGTCGCCGAAGACGTGTGGATGGCGGCGTACGAGCTTCTCGTGGACGGCGCGGGCGACGGCCGCAAGGTCGCCCCGGTCTCGTTCCTGGAGCAGCAGCGAGAGGAAGTACACCTGGAAGAGGAGATCGCCGAGCTCGTCGACGAGCTTGGCGTCGTCCTCCGCGAGCGCCGCGTCGGCTACCTCGTAGGCCTCCTCGACCGTGTGCGGCACGATCGTCCGCGCCGTCTGCTCGCGATCCCAGGGACAGTCGCGTCGCAGCCGCTCCGTCAGCTGCTGCAGCTGGAGCAGGGCCTCCGCCAGGCCCTCCACGCTAACCGGAGGTCGTGGACGAGGTCGTCGTCGTCGCGGACGGCATGTACCCGGCCGCGTACGTGACCTTCTTGTCGTACTCCTTCTTGACGCCGCTCAGCCACCTGTTCATCGTGCTGCTCTTCTTCGTCTGCAGGAGCGTGCTCTCGATCGACTGGCGCACGCTCGCAAGCGGCGTCGTCTTCGCGGGCTTGACGTCGGAGAGTGCCTGGATGATGTGCCAGCCGTATTGCGTGTGGACCGGTGGAGACGTCTGGCCGGTCTTGAGCGAGAACGCGACCTTGTCGAACTGCGGAACCGTCTCGCCCTTCGTGATCGTCAGCTTGCCGCCGACCTTGGCGGAGCTCGGATCCTTCGAGTACTGCTTCGCGAGCTTGGCGAAGTCGGCGCCGCCCTTCAGCTGCGTCTCGAGCTGCTCCGCGAGCGACTTGCTGTTCACGAGGATATGACGGACGCTGCGCGACGAGGGCGTCGTATACGACGACTTGTGCGCGGTGTAGTACGCCTGGACCTGCGCCGGGCTGACCTTGACGCTCTTCGTCACCTTGTTGTAGACCGCCTGGCTCAAGAGCTGCGAGCGCCACTCGAGCTTGTAGACGTCGAGCGTCAGGCCCTGCGACGCCAGCCCTTTTTCGAACTTCTGCTCGTTGCCGGCGAAGTACTGCTTCCGGACCTTGTCGATCTGCTTCTCGACCTGCGCGTCGGTGATGTTGATGCCGAGGCCCGTCCCCTTCTGCGTCAGCTCGTCGAGCTGCACGAGGAACGTCAGGACGCGGTCCTGCGCGGCCTTGTAGGCGTCGGTGCCGGCCTTCGGCGGCGTCTGGTGGTTGACCTTGTCGACCTTGGCCGTGACGTCCATGAGGCTGTTGAACTGCACCTTCGTGATGGTGTCTCCGTTGACGAGGGCGACCGCGTCGGCGGGGACGCTCTTCGTCCCGCCGCCGCCGCCGCACGCCGCGAGCACGCCCGTCAGCGCGGTCAGGCAGAGAACGATGAACAGGCGCTTGCTCATGAAGTCATGAAGGGTCGGCGTGCTCATGCCGCCCGACGGGCATCCAAGATAGCATCGACCAGCCGGATCGCCTGCGGGAATCCGTCTTCGCTTCGGAGGCTCACTTCCCGGTTCCCTACGGTGTAGACGGCGGTGTGGATTCGGCCGCGAAGCTCCTGCAGCTCCTTGGAGCCGAGGACGAGGCGGCCGACCGTCGACTTGCCGCCGCGGAACACGAGGTAGTCGGCGCCGAGCTGCGCGATCTTGATCTTCGCCTCCTGGATTGCGAACAGATTCTCCACCGGCTCGGGCAGGGGGCCGTACCGGTCCTCGAGCGCGGCGGCGAGCTCGCGCAGCTCGTCGTCGCCCTCCGCCAGCGCGAGCCGGCGGTGGATGTCGATGCGCAGCGCCTCGGAGCCGACGTATTGCTGCGGGACGTATGCGTCGATGCGCGCATCGACGCGGACCGGCCGAGCCGCGACACGCCGCTGGCCCTGCAGCTCGGCGACCGCTTCGTTGAGCAGCTCGACGTAGAGCTCGAACCCGACCGCGGCGACGTGGCCGGACTGCTCTGCACCGAGCAGCTCGCCGGCGCCGCGGATCTCGAGGTCGCGCATCGCGATCGCAAAGCCGGCGCCGAGCTCCGTGTGGTCGGCGAGCGTCGAGAGCCGCGCACGCGCCTCACCGGTCAGCTCCTGCGCGTCGGGATAGAAGAGGTAGGCGTAGGCGGTCTCGTCGGAGCGGCCGACGCGCCCGCGGATCTGGTAGAGCTGCGCGAGCCCGAGCATATCGGCGCGCTCGACGACGAGCGTGTTCGCCTGCGGGATGTCGATGCCCGACTCGATGATCGTCGTCGACACGAGAACGTCGGCGTCACCGCGCAGGAACGTGTGCATCTTCTCCTCGAGCTCCTTCTCGCGCATCTGCCCGTGCGCGACGAGGAAGCGCAAGTCGGGGCAGAGCTGTCGCAGCTTCTCCGCCGCCTCTTCGATCGTCTCGACCCGGTTGTGCAGGTAGAACGCCTGGCCTCCTCGCTCGCGTTCGCGCTCGAGTGCGAGCGTCACGAGCTCTTCGTCGTACTCGCCGACGGTCGTGCGGATCGGCCGGCGGCCCTCGGGCGGCGTCTCGATGATCGAGATGTCGCGCATGCCTGCAAGCGAGAGGTGCAGCGTGCGCGGGATCGGCGTCGCGCTGAGCGTGAGCACGTCCACCTCGAGGCGCAGCGACTTCAGCAGCTCCTTCTGTGCAACGCCGAAGCGCTGCTCCTCGTCGAGCACGACGAGGCCGAGCTCCTTCGGGATGACGTCGCGGCTGAGGATGCGGTGGGTGCCGATGAGGACGTCGACCTTTCCTTCGGCGAAGTCGGCGAGCACCTGCTTGACCTCTTTCGGAGGTCGGAAGCGGGACACCATCTCGACGCGCACGGGGAAGTCGCGGAAGCGCTCGCGGAAGGTATTCCAGTGCTGCTCGGCGAGGATCGTCGTCGGCGCGAGCATCAGCACCTGCTTGCCGTTGACGGCGACGGCGAAGGCCGCGCGGACCGCGACCTCCGTCTTGCCGAAGCCGACGTCTCCGCAGACGAGGCGGTCCATCGGGTTCGGAGTCTCGAGATCTTCCTTCACCGCCTCGATGGCGGTCTCCTGGTCGGGCGTCTCGCGGTACGGGAACGACGCCTCGAGACGTGCGATCCACTCGTGACTCAGGTCGAAAGCGATGCCGGGACGCGTCTGGCGCTGCGCGTACAGCGCGATCAGCTCGGACGCGAGCTCCTGCACGGATTCGCGCGCACGCGACTTCAGCAGCTGCCACGCCTTGCCGCCGAGCTTCGAGAGCGCGGGCGCGCTCCCATCCGCTCCGACGTAGCGCGACACCTTGCCGAGCTGCTCGTGCGGAACGTAAAGGCGGTCGTCGCCGCGGAACGCGAGCAGGAGGTAGTCGCGCGTGACGCCCGCGACCTCCTTCGTCTCGAAGCCGAGGAGCTTGCCGACGCCGTGGTCCTCGTGGACGACGTAGTCGCCGGTGCGCAGGTCGGCGAACGACTGGAGCGCGCGCCCGCCGATGCGGCGCTCCTTCGGCACGCGCCGGCGGAACACCTGATGGTCCGGCAGCAAAACGAGGCCGAGATCGCGCCAGACGAAGCCGCGGCGCGCGGGCGACACGACGAACAGCACCTCGGGGTCGTCCGGGAGCCCCTCGCCCGGCTCGAGCACGCGCGCACCGACGCGTCGCAGGAGGTTCTGCGTGCGCAACGCCTCACCGCGGTGCGGGAACGCGACGACGACGCGCTGGCCCGCCCGCACGAGCGAGCTCAGCTCCGTCTCGGCCTCGGCGAGGCCGCGTGCCGCGATCGCCGGCCGCTGCGCCTCGAAGGCGAACGGCTGCGCCTGCGGGAACGGATCGAGCTCCGTCGCGCCCTCGAGCGACGGCGGCGCGACGACGCCGTCCTCGTCCCAGAGGCCGCGAACGCCGTCCGGCTGGAACACGAAGTCGGGAGCGCGGTCGAGAATGGGCACGAGATCGCCCGGTACGCCCTCGAGCTCAGGGTCGACGAGGTCGACGCGCCGCTCCGCGGCCGGGTAGACGATCGCCTCGCTCACCGGATGGAGCGCGCGCTGCGTGAACGCGGAGAACGCCCGGATCGACTCCACCTCGTCGCCGAAGAACTCGATGCGGAGGGGCTCGTGGCCCGTCGTCGGAAAGACGTCGACGATGCCGCCCCGGACCGCGAACTGGCCGCGGTCGTCGACGCGCTCCATGCGCGCGTAGCCGGCGAGGGCGAGCGACTCGGCGAGACCCTCGACGCCGATCTCGGCGCCGGCGCGAAGTTCGACCCGCCGGGGTCGGGCCTCCGTCGGAGGCGACGGCTCGGCGAGCGCGCGGGCGGACGCGCAGACGAGGCCGCCGCGGGCGAGGACGTCGAGCGCGCGAGCCCGCTCGCCGACGAGGTGCGGCGGCGGCTCGAGACCGGAGTCCCAGCCGACGCCGCGGCTCGGGAGATAGCCGACGGCGTCGTCGCCGAGGAACCAGGCGGCCGCCTCGGCGGCGTCGCGGGCGTCCGCGTCCTCCGGGAGGAGGCAGACCAGCCCACGATCGAGCCGCTCGTACAGCGTCGCGAGCAGCAGCGGAAGCGCCGCCTCGGAGACGCGTGCGCGCGTCGGCAGCGCCGCTGCGAGCTCGCCGAGGCGCTCGTCGTCGACGAGCTCGCGGACGAAGGCGTGAAGGACGGGGCGGTCCATGACGAGTGACGGAACTCGCGTTCCGCCGGGGCCATCGTAGTCGCGTCAGGTGTGCTGCCAGTAGAGGAGCGCGCGGCCGTTCCGGTCGAGGAAGAACATGTGGCTCACCTGGTCGGAGTAGACGCCGCGCCCGACCACGATCGCGAGCGAGTCGCGGACGAGAGGCCCGCCAAAGCGGCGGGCGACTGCGCCGGAGTACGGGTCGGCGGACGCCGGGCCAACGGTAGACGTGATGGCGCCCGACCTCGTACTGCCCATCGATCTGGTCGGTGTAGAACCCCGGCCACCACGAGGGATCGGAGAGCCGAAGGCCGCGGGTGAACGGCGGGATGTCGATGACCTGCGCAGCGCGAACGGCGGCTTTCGTCGCGGCCGCGTCGAACCGACGGAGCTCCGCAAGAGAGGGACACGTGGACGCGCGGTACCCCGCCGGGAGCGTCGCGGCGAGCGGCGTCGTCGTGCGCAGGAGGCTTGCGTGTCCGTCGGGATCGACCGCGGCGAGCGCGGTCCGGTTCCCGTAGCCGTTGCCGACGTCGGTGTCGATGTAGATCGTCCCGTCCGCACCGACCGCGACGCCGTCCTCCTGGAACGGGAATCCGAATGGTCGACCGCTGCCGAGGTCGGCGACGGTCGACATCGTCCCGCCGCGGACGCGGAGCAGCTGGCCGCCCTGCGTGCCGACGACGATACTGCCGTCGGGTGCGGTCGCCAGTCCGTGGGCGTACGCGTGCCATTCGTGCAGCCTCCTCCCCGACCGCGTGAGCTCTTCGATCGTCTTCGTGCCGCCGGAGTAGACGTAGAAGTCGCCGTTGCCGCCGATCCCGAACAGATCGGGGCTGAAGAAGCTCCTCGGGCGCACGACCGTCGTCGCCTTTCCGTCGTGCAGCTCGATGATGTCGTTCCCGGTCTCGACGTAGAGATGCCCGCCGAAGGTGGCGAGCCCGCCAACCGCGTCGAACTGCTCCGGCAGCAGACGGAGCGTTCCGTTCGGTGCCCGCACCTGCACGCGCCTGCCGTCGGCGAGGTAGATCGAGCCGTCGCGCCCGACCGCGATCGCCTGGGACGTCGTCGGCATCACGAGACGCAGCGCGCCGGCCGGCGTTCGGCGGAAGAGCTCGGCGCGCGAGGAATCGAGGATGAGCAGCGAGCCGTCCTTCGCGATCGCGAGCGCAACCGGCCGGATGAGCCCCGGATCGGCCGGGTGCGCGAAGCGCGACGGCAGCACTGCGTGCGGTAGGTGCTCCTGTGCGGCGCCGGCAGGAGTGTTGCCGCACATCCGGCCGTAGTACTCGCGGACGAAGCACGCCGTCAGCCACGAGACGCGACCGCCGTCCGCGTATCCGACGAAGCGCTCCAGCAGGCCCTGAGGAAAGGAGACGTCGAAGTCGACGCGGTGCCCGACTACGCGCTCGACGTGGACGGTGACCCGCTCGCCGACCTGCTTCGAGATCATCGGACCGAGCCGCTCGAACGCAGCGCGCGGCGAGGCGGCGAGGACTACTCCCGCGAGGAGCAGCCGGGCGAGCATCCTCCGCCTAGGATGTCACGCATGTGCCGGAACATCCATACGCTCTTCAACTTCGAGCCCCACGCGACCGAGCACGAGGTGCGGGCGGCGGCCGAGCAGTACGTGCGCAAGGTCAGCGGCTTCACCAAGCCGTCGAAGGCGAACGAGAAGGCCTTCGCGCGCGCGATCGACGAGGTCGCGCATGCGACGCATCACCTGCTCGACGCATTGGTGACGAACGCAGCCCCGCGCGACCGCGAGGTCGAGGCCGAGCGCGCCCGCGAGCGCGCGAAGAAGCGCTTCGCTACGGCGTAGCGACGAACTGCTCGACGGCGTCCGCCGCACGCTCGACGAGCGCCGGCGCGTCGTCGTGCGCCTCGAAGTCGGCGAGCACGTAATCTGCGAGCGTGCGGGGGTCGCCCCGCTCCGGCCGTCCGACGCCGATGCGCAGGCGCGTGAAATCCTGCGTGCCGAGCTCCTGTGCGATCGAGCGCAGGCCGTTGTGCCCCGCGAGCCCGCCGCCGTGCTTGATCTCGAGCCGGCCGAGATCGAAGTCGCCCTCGTCGTGCACGACGAGCACGTCGTGCGGCTCGATCTTGAAGAAGCGCGCCGCAGCGCCGACCGAGCGTCCCGAGTCGTTCATGTACGTCTCGGGCTTGAGCAGGACGACCTTTTCGCCGTCGACCTTGACCTCGGCGAGCTGCCCCGAGAACTTCGACTTCCACGAGCCCCCGTGCCGTCGCGCGAGCTCGTCGACGACGAGATAGCCCGCGTTGTGCCGGTTCCGCGCGTACTCGCGGCCCGGGTTCCCCAGGCCCGCGACGAGCAACAATTGCTAGCCCTCGGCGGTGCCGGGCTCGCCCTCGTCGCCGGTCGCCGCCTCGGCCTCGCCCTCGGCAGCCGCCTCCTCGGCGGCAGCTTCGCCTTCGGGAACCTCGCCCTCGACCGCCTCCGGCTCCTCCTCGACCACGCGGGTCGGAGCGGTGACGGTGGCGAGGACGGTCTCGGGATCACCGAGCAGGGTCACGCCTTCCGGAACGGTGACGTCGGCGATGCGGAGCGTGCCGCCGATCTCCATGTTCGAGACGTCGAGGTCGATGTGCTCCGGGACCTCGAGCGGTAGCGCCTCGACGTCGAGCTCGCGCAGCGGCTGCGAGAGCACGCCGCCCTCGCGCACGCCGGGCGCGTCCTCGCCGCCGATGAGATGCACGCTGACCGACGCATGGATCGGGTGGTCGAGCCGCACCTCCTGCAGATCGACGTGGGTGATGTGGCCGCGGATCTTGTCGACCTGGTAGTCCTTGAGGATCGACGCGTGCGTCTTGCCGTGCCCGTCGATCTCGACGTCGAGGATGGAGTGCAGGCCGGCGGCGCCGGTCAACGCCCTCCTGAGCTCGCGCTCGCGGACCGAGATCGAGACCGGCTTCCCGCGCCCGTAGAGGACGCCCGGGATGAGCCCCTGGCGGCGAAGACGGCGCACCTCCTTCGAGCCGATCTGCTCCCGCTGTGCAACGACGAGCTTCGTGCGTTCTCCGGCCATATCGGCGGCGGAGTGTAGCCGAACACGGGCAGAATCCGGCTGTGTTCGAGGACTTGCTGGAGGCGTGGGACGGCGAGGAAGCGGTCATCCGCTTCGACGCGGACAGCGGCGCGTGGATGTTCGTCTGCGTCCACTCCACCGCGCTCGGTCCGAGCGGCGGCGGCACGCGGATGCGCGTCTACCCCACTCCGGCTGACGGTCTCGCCGACGGGATGCGCCTCTCCGGCGCGATGACGCGGAAGTTCGCCGCCGCCGACATCCCGCGCGGCGGCGGCAAGGCGGTCCTCGCGGTGCCGGCGCTGCCGGCCGGCGACGCGCGCCGGAAGCTCCTGCTCCGCTACGGCGACCTCGTCGCGTCGCTCGGCGGGACTTACCGGACCGCCGGCGACATGAACATCACGCCCGCCGACCTCGACGTCGTCGCCGAGCGCTGTCCGTGGGTGTACGGCACGACCGCGCGCGGCGGCAACAGCGCGCGCGGGACCGCGATCGGCACGCTGCACGCGATCCACGCGACGCTCGAGAACGTCTTCGGCTCACCCGCGCTCGACGGCCGGCGCATCCTCGTGCAGGGTGCGGGCGCGGTCGGTGCGGACCTCGCAGCGAAGCTGCTCGCCGAAGGCGCGGACGTGCTCGTCGCCGACGTCGACGAGCAGCGCGCGCGAACGACAGGGGCGACGGTGATCGCGGTCGACGATGTCATCGGCACCGAGTGCGACCTGTACTCGCCGTGCGCGACCGGCGGGACGCTGAACGCCGACTCGATCCCGCGGCTCCGCTGCAAGGCGATCGCGGGCTGCGCGAACAACCAGCTGGCCACCCCCGAGGACGGCGAGCGGCTCCACGCAGCGGGGATCCTGTACGCGCCCGACTACGTCGCGAACGCGGGCGGCGTCGTCCAGCTCGTCGGCATCGAGGACCTGGGCTGGGACGAGGGCGAGCTGCAGGCCGGGCTCGCGAAGATCGGCGACACGCTGCGCGCGGTGTTCGCGGCCGCCTCAGCCGGAGGTCTCTCGCCCGCCGAAGCGGCAGAGCAGCTCGCGATGGACCGCGTCGCGGCCGCGCGCGCCTAGGACCTCCCAGCGCCCCGCGAGGCGGCCGCTGGTTGGCTCTCAGAACAACTGATTCTCTCCGCCGAAGATGGCGGAGACGGAGTCGTCGGCGAAGACGTTCATGATCGTCTCCGCCAGGAGGCCAGCGACCGGCAGGATCGTCATGTTCGGCGGCACCTCGAGCGGGTTCACCGGGACGGTGTCGGTGACGACGATCCCGTCGATCGGCGCGTCCTGGAAGCGCTCGAGCGCGCCCCCGCAGAAGACGCCGTGCGTCGCGAAGACCCACACGCCTTTCACCCCCTGCTCGCGCAGCGCCTTCACGTTCGCGATCAGCGTGCCGCCGGTCATGATCACGTCGTCGCCGACGATCGCGATCTTGTCGCGCACGCGGCCCGTGATCTCGGTCACCTCGGCCTCATCGCGGGCGGGGCGCGTCTTGTGCATGATCGCGAACTCGGCCTCGATCATCTCGGCGAAGCGGACGGCCATCTTCGCGCGCCCCTCGTCCGGCGCGACCGACACGATCTCGGACCCCGTCAGCCCGAGATCGCGGAAGTGGCGCGCGAAGAGCGGCAGCGCAGTCATGTGGTCGACGGGGATCGTGAAGAAGCCCTGGATCTGGCCCGCGTGCAGATCCATCGTCAACACGCGGTCTGCCCCGGCCAGCTGCACCATGTCGGCGACCAGGCGCGCTGAGATCGGCTCGCGCGGCTTCGCCTTCCGGTCCTGACGCGCGTACGGGAAGAGTGGGACGACGGCGGTGATCCGCTTCGCCGACGCGAGCTTCGCCGCCTGGATCATGAACATGAGCTCCATCAGGTGACGGTCGACCGGCTGGCAGCCCGTTTGCACGATGAAGACGTCCGTCCCGCGAATCGACTCGAGGTAGCGGCAGTACGTCTCGCCGTTCGCGAACGTCTCGACCTCGACGTCGCCGAGCTCGACGCCGAGCTTCTCGGCGATCTGCGCTGCGAGATCCGGATGCGACCGGCCCGAGAACACCATGAGCCGCTTCTGCGGTCCGCGCTCGAGCCAGTGACCCTGTGTCGGCTCGGTCATCACGGCCTTTTCCAGGCCGGGCAGGGCGATCTCAGTCGCGATCACGCTTTCCATGCTTGTCGTAGACCCACCCCTCCTTCGTCTCCTGCCGCGGGGCGAACCCGGCCAGCGATCCTGGGGGGACATCATCCGTGATGACCGCGCCCGGTGCAATCCAAGCGTCGTCGCCAACGTCGACAGGAGCATTGAACGTATTGTCGACGCCGGTCCTGACGTTGCTCCCGATCCGCGTCCGCTTCTTGGGCTGCCCCGGGATGTGGCTGAAATTGGCGGTGACGTTGCCCGCGGCGATGTTCGTGTCCTCGCCGATCTCGGCGTCGCCGATGTAGGAGAGGTGCGGGATCTTCGTCCGGGCGCCGACCACGGAAGCCTTCACCTCGACGAACGTCCCGATCTTCGCGCCCTCGCCGACGACGGTCCCCGGCCGAACGTACGCGAACGGGCCGATCTCGGCGCCGGAGCCGACGCGGATCGTCCCGCGCAGGACGCTGAAGGGATGGATGGTGACGTCCTGCTCGATCTCGACGTCGGCGTCGATCCAGGTCGATGCGGGGTCGACGATGGTGACGCCGTTGAGCATGTGCCGCTCGTTGATCCGGTCGCGGAGCGCCTCGGCGGCAAGCGCGAGCTCGGCCCGGGTGTTGATCCCCTCCACCTCGAACGGGTCGGCCGCCGTGTGCACCGCGACGGAGTCGCCGTCGCCGACGAGGAGCCCGAGGGTGTCGGTGACGTACAGCTCGCCCTGCGCGTTGTGCGCCTGCAGGCGGTCGAGCACGGGCCACAGCTTCGCGGAGCGGAACGCGTAGATGCCGGAGTTGACCTCGCGCAGGGCGAGCTCGTCAGGGCTCGCGTCCGCGGCCTCGACGATGCGGGCGAGGTTGCCCGCCCCGTCGCGGACGATGCGGCCGTAGGCGCGCGGGTCCTCCGGCTCGAACGCGAGCACGGTCGCGGCGGCCTCGGCGCGACGGTGCGTCTCGAGGAGCGCGAGCACCGTGCCGGACGTGAGCGCGGGGACGTCGCCGTTCAGCACGAGAACGTCGCCGTCGGAGGCCTCGAGCGCGGGGCGCGCGGAGCGGACGGCGTCGCCGGTGCCGAGCGCCCGTTCCTGCACCGCGACCTCGAGGCCGTCGTAGAGGCCGGCGCTGTCGGGCGAGGCGACGACGACGACGCGGGTGACGCCCGCGTCGCGCGCGGCCGCGATCACCCAGTCGACCATGCGGCGGCCGAGCAACGGGTGCAGGTGCTTCGGCACCGCGCTCTTCATGCGCGTGCCGAGCCCGCCGGCCATCACGACTGCTGCGAGGTCGTCTGCCATGTCAGCGAAAAGTGGCTGGGGCGCCAGGATTCGAACCTGGGATCACGGGACCAAAACCCGTTGCCTTACCACTTGGCC
>Ga0070731_10001530_pt1 | contig 23765 bp, 25 predicted proteins | sample Coa_R1_2_FD_66448 | JGI IMG/M metagenome (GOLD analysis project Ga0070731, IMG submission 66448) | Surface soil microbial communities from Centralia Pennsylvania, which are recovering from an underground coalmine fire - Coalmine... | ecosystem: Environmental > Terrestrial > Soil > Unclassified ... | reverse complement strand
CATCATTGGCAGGTGTCGGGTCCCACGTTCTATCAGCTGCATTTGCTGTTCGACAAGCACGCCGGCGAGCAGGAAGGCTGGGTGGATTTGCTCGCGGAGCGCATTCAGTCGCTCGGCGGCGTGGCGCTGGCGATGCCGCACGACATCGCCGAGCGCACGCTCATTCCGCGTCCGCCGAAAGGACGCGAGGAAGTGCCGGTACAGATTTCGCGCCTGCTGCACGGACATGAGATCGTGATCGAAGAAGCGCGCTCGATGGCGCGCCAGGCCTCGACGCACGGCGACGATGGCACGAACGATCTGCTGGTCGGCACGATCATTCGCGGCAACGAACTGCAGGCTTGGTTCGTGTCGCAGCACGTCGTCGACGGACCGCTCGCGCGCGCGTAACGGCGGCCGTCATGGCTGATTCGAAGAATGCGCCGCTGCCGGATTTCACAGCCGGTATCGACATCCGTCAGCTTCCAGACGGCGGCATGCTCTCGGGGCGCGCCGGGGACGACGAGGTGTTGTTGGTGCGCCGCGGCGAGTCGATCTTCGCCGTCGGAGCGCACTGCACGCATTATCACGGTCCGCTCGCCGACGGCCTGGTCGTCGGCGACACGATTCGATGTCCCTGGCATCACGCGTGTTTCAGTCTGAAAACCGGGGAGGCGCTGCGCGCGCCTGCGCTCGATTCGATCCAATGCTGGCGCGTCGAGCGCGCCGGCGATCGGGTCTTCGTGCGCGAGAAACTTTCGCAGCCGCCGGCGAAGCGGCCGGTGACCGCTCCTGCGTCGGTCGTCATCGTCGGTGGAGGCGGCGCCGGATTCGCGGCCGCTGACATGCTGCGGCGCGAGGGCTATGACGGTCCCGTCACGATGCTGAGCGCCGACGATTCGCCGCCATGCGATCGTCCGAATCTGTCGAAAGATTATTTGGCCGGCACGGCGCAAGAAGACTGGATTCCGATGAAACCAGCGGAGTTCTACGCGGAGCGCCGAATCGATCTGGCGCTCAACGCCCGCGTTGCGACACTGGATCTGTCATCGAAGCGCGTGGTGCTCGAGGATGGCCGCGCGCATGCGTTTGGCGCGCTGCTGATCGCCACCGGCGCCGAGCCAATCCGCCTCACGATTCCCGGCGCGCCGGCGTCGCCCGTGCTGTACCTTCGCACGTTCGCCGACAGCCGCGCCATCATCGCGCAAGCGGCGTCAGCCAAGCGCGTGCTCGTGATCGGTGCGAGCTTCATCGGCCTCGAAGTGGCGGCGTCGCTGCGGACTCGCGGTATCGAGGTCCACGTGGTGGCGCCCGAGCATCAGCCGCTCGAGCGCGTGCTCGGGACCGAGGTGGGACAGTTCGTGCGCGAGCTGCACGAGCAGCACGGCGTCACGTTCCATCTCGGCACGACGGTCGCCAACATCGACGGCCGCACGGCGGCGCTCGCGAGCGGCGCGACGCTAAATGTTGATCTGGTCGTCGCGGGCGTCGGTGTGCGTCCGGTGACGACGCTGGCGGAGCGCGGGGGGCTTGCGATCGACCGCGGCATTGCCGTGAACGAGTATCTCGAGACAAGTGCGCCCGGTGTGTTTGCCGCCGGCGATGTCGCACGCTGGCCCGACCCGCACACAGGCGAGCGCATCCGCGTCGAGCACTGGGTCGTGGCCGAGCGCCAGGGACAGGTTGCCGCGCGAAACATGCTGGGTCGCCGCGAGCGCTTCGACGCTGTGCCGTTTTTCTGGAGTCAGCACTACGACGTCGCCGTGAACTACGTCGGCCACGCCGAGAAATGGGACGCGATCGACATCGAAGGGCAGTTGAAAGACCGGGATTGCCGGATCACGTACCGGCGCGCCGGGCGCGCACTTGCCGTGGCGACAATTTTTCGCGATCACGCGAGCCTCGATGCCGAGGCTCGAATGGAGGCTGGACGATGACTGAGAAAACGTCGGACGAATCGGTGCTCAAGAAAATCTCGCGCCTCGTCGAAGAGGAACAAGCCCTATATGCCGCCGAGCCCGTCGACGATCACGGCCTCACGCGTCTCGAAGCCGTGAAGGTGGAGTTGGATCAGTGCTGGGACCTGCTGCGGCAGCGGCGCGCACTCCGTGAATTTGGCAAGGATCCTGACCAGGCCAAAGTACGGCCGGCCTCGGTGGTCGAACGCTACGAGCAATGATGGCGGTATCGCGCTGACGTTCTCGAGAGCGTCGTCCAGGGCGACGCGATTATGATTCTTCTGGATTTCACTGCGACACGTCGCAGACTTTTCAGTGCCGGCACCTCGCGATCGTCGAGCTGCGGCCGGCATTCCGGAGCCGTTATGCGAATCACCCGTCTCGTCGTCGCGTTCGCCGCCTGGGCCGCAATTGTGGGTTCAGCGAGTCCCGAAGCCCGGCAGGCTGCGGCCCAGCCGGCCATCTCGACGGCGATGCCGAAGGCCGATGACCCTCGCATTGCGGAGATCGTCCGCGAGGTCTCGTCCGATCGCATCGCGCAGCTCGACGCGAAGCTCGTGAGTTTCGGATCGCGATCGAGCCTGTCCGAGTTGGCGAGCACGGAGACGCGCGGCGCCGTCCCGGCGCGCAAGTGGATTGCCTCGGAGTTCCAGGCCATCTCCGACGCGAACGGCGGCCGCTTGAAGGTGAGCGTCGACACGTTTCCGGTGCCGCGCGGCAGCCGCATTCCCGCCGATCAGACGATGTCGAATGTCGTGGCCGTGCTGCCGGGCACGGACCCGAACGACAAGCGGGTCTTCGTCGTGAGCGGCCACTACGACTCGCTGCCGGCCGACGTCAGCCAGGACGCGCCCGGCGCCAACGACGACGCCAGCGGCACGATCGTCTCGATGGAATGCGCGCGGGCGCTGAGCAAATACAAATTCCCGGCGACGATCGAGTTCCTCGCGGTTGAGGGCGAGGAACAGGGGCTGTACGGCAGCAAGCACGCCGCCGAGACCGCGAAGGCCGCCGGCCAGGACATTCCCGCGATGCTCAACAATGACATCGTCGGCGGCGATCAGACGCCCGGGCGTGAGAACCGCGATCTGCTTCGCGTCTTCAGCGAGGGGATTCCGCCGAACGCGACACCGCAGCAACTGACGCAGATCGCGTCGACCGGCCTCGAGAACGATTCGCCGTCGCGCGAGGTCGCCCGCTACGCCGCGTCGATCGCCGAGACGTACTTGCCCGATTTCCACGTGGTGATCGAGTACCGGCCCGATCGGTTCCAGCGCGGCGGCGATCAAGAGCCGTTTGTGACGGCAGGTTATCCGGCCGTGCGGTTCAGCGAATTCAACGAGAACTCGAATCATCAACACCAGGCGGTCCACGAGCAGAACGGCGTCGAGATCGGCGATCTGGCGAAATGGGTCAGCCCGGCTTATCTCGCGAATGTCGCGCGCGTCAACGCGATCACACTGGCATGGCTCGCCTCGTCGCCGGTGTCTCCTGAGCGCGTCACGTTCCAAGCCGGACAGCAGATCGGCACGGCCGTCACGTGGACGGCGGTGGCCGGCGCGGCGAGCTACCGCGTGCTGATGCGTCCCACCGCAAGCAGCCAATGGACGAGCCGTCTGCCGGCCCCGCCCGTGCCGGCTCCCGCGCGCGGCGGACGACCGGGTGGCGCGCCCGGAGGCGGAGGCGCGACGACGGCCGCGCCGGAAACTCCTCCGGCACAGGCGGCGGCGCCGCCGATGTATCAGGTCACGATCCCTGAATCCGGCGACAACTATTTCATCGCCATCGTCGCCGTCGATCGCGACGGACACGAAAGTCTGCCGCGCGTGGCAGGAACGGCGCCGCGAGGCGGTGGACGCCGCGGCGGCGGCCCTGGACAGCCGTAGTCGCGTGCATCGGCCACGCACCGGCTGACAGCCGCGCGGAAGAGTATGACGGTCGACGGGTCGCCCACTTACAGGCGCGCGCGGTGAACGAAATGCAGGAGTCGATGGAATCACCGTCGTGCACGGACCGCGGCAAGCACTGGTCACGCCGGGGATGATTGCGGTCGCTTCGCGCGCTCGATTCGTCGCGCTGGTCACGCTTGTGTGCAGTGCGCTCTGGGTGTCTCCAGCCGTCGCGCAGCAGGCCGGCGGCTTCCAGACCCTCTCATTCGTCCAAGACGCCGTCGTCGCGCGGGTCACGGACGTCGAGTCGATCGCAGCCGCTCCGCCGCAGCCGGCCGCGGCCACAGTGGACGTCGCCGATCTCTGGCGCTGGCTTCTGCGCCGGCCGCCGCCCAAGCCTCAGGATCCGGCGAGCGCCGCGAGGAAGCGCACGTTCGTCGTGGCGCCCATTATTGGATCGAAGCCGTCGACCGGGTTGAGCCTCGGCGTCGCGGGCAACATGACGTTCTTTCGTGGCGACCCGCAGACGACGCACATCTCCACCGCCTCGGGCGGCATCCGTCTGACGGAGAAGCACCAACTGCTGTCCGGAATGCGGCTCTCCGTGTTCACAGATCAAGACCGGTGGTTTCTGCAGGGAGACAATCGGTTCCAGCTGACGTCTCTCGGCACGTACGACCTCGGCACCGACACGCCGGCGACCGGCGTGAACGCGAAATTCCATTACTCCAAGTGGTTCGACGCGCTCTTTCGGCGCGTGACCAAACGGCTATTCGTCGGAGGCGGCCTCGACGCGGATTCTCATTCGTCGATTGCGCCGGGGACGGGAACGACTGACGCGTCGTGGGCGCAGTCGGCGTTGGTCGCCTACAGCGCCGCGCACCAATTTTCGGCGACCTCTCAGACGTCCGGCGGCACGAGCCTCAACGTGCTCTTCGACAGCCGCGACAGCTCCGTCAACCCGCAGCACGGATGGCTGGCGAGCGCCAGCTATCGCACCTTTTTCAAAGGGTTCCTCGGTGGCGATGCCACGTGGCAGGAGCTCTACCTCGACACACGCACGTACGTACGTCTGACTCGCAGCGGCCGGCACACGCTGGCGTTCTGGGGCATCGGCGATCTGGTGACCGGCGGAACCCCGCCGTTTCTGGACCTGCCCGAGATCGGATCCGATGGACGGTCGGGGCGCGGGTACGGCGAGGGCCGCTTTCGCGGCGATCAACTGGCCTACGGGGAAGTGGAATACCGAGGCACGTTGTCGCCCAACGGCTTGTTCGGCATGGTGCTGTTCGTGAACACGACGACCGTCGGCGACCGCGCGTCGCACGAACAGCTCGGCGATTCCTTCGCCTTCGGGAGGGGTCTGGGGCTTCGCGTGTTGCTCAACAAGCGTTCGAAAACCAACCTGTGCGCCGACTACGGATGGGGACAGCAGGGGTCGCGCGGGTTCTACCTGACGATTCAAGAAGCGTTCTGAGCCGGGTCCCGTCTTCGGGCGTGATATTGGAGATTCAACGGGCGGGAACGGCCGTTTGTTGGCCGCAGCCGACCATCCGCCGGATCGCAAGGCCGAACGCGTCGCGCGGGCGCGATGATAGTCTCCGGTAAGCGTCGATGGAATCTCCTTCGTGAACGGACCGTTGCGGGCACTGGTCACGGCGGGGATGATTGCGATCGCTCTCTCCGCCATCGCGACGGACTCGAGATCCGCGCGAGCGCAGGTCATCAACCCTGGACAAGCGCTCCTCGGCGCTCCGGCGCGCGCCATCGCCGCGCCCAAACGGCCCCTGCCGTCGGAGGACGCCTCGGCCGGCGTCACGAAGTTCTCGTTCATCGCGTACGGCGACACGCGCGGTTCCCGCGACGGCTTCGATCTGCAGCAGACGCACGCCCTCGTCGTCAACCGGATTCTCGACGTGATCAGGCAGCGGTCTTCGACGTCCTCGCCGATCATGTTCGTGCTGCAATCGGGCGACGCCGTGACGAGCGGCCGGGATCCGGCGCAATGGAACGCGAGCTTCAGCCCGCTGATCGACCGCATCACGACCGAGGGCGGCGTGCCGTATTTTCTCGCGCCCGGCAACCATGACTTGACGTCGAGCACGGCACTGGACAATCCCATCCGACAGGCCGGTCTCAGGAACTATCTCGGGGCGCTTGCCAACCTGATTCCGCCGTCCGGATCGCCGCGGCGCTTCACCGACTGGCCGGCCTTCGCGTTCGGCTACGGCAACACGTTCGTGCTGTCGATCGACTCGAATCTTTCGCCGGATCGAGGGCAGTTGGCATGGGCGCGCGGGCAGTTCGAAGGGCTCGATCGCGCGCGCTACGTCAATCTCGTCGCGCTGATGCATCATCCGGCATTTTCGTCGGGTCCTCACGGCGGTCCCAGTGGCGTCGAGGCGGAATCCGAAGCGATTCGAGAGTTGTACATGCCGCTGTTCCGGCAGATGCACGTCCGGCTCGTGATCGCGGGCCACGACCATTTCTTCGAACATTGGGTGGAGCACTACGCCGACGAATCGAACCAGCCGCGACGGATCGATCTGGTCACGACGGCGGGTGGCGGCGCGCCGACGTATTACTACGAGGGTGAGCCGGCGACGTCGGCCTACGAGGGCAGGTACGCTGCCGCCAAGGTGCATCTCGAGCACCTCGTGAAGCCCGGCTCGGCGCCCGGTAGCAACCCGTTTCATTTCGTCGTCCTGAGCGTCGACGGCGCGTCGATGAGTCTCGAAGTGGTGACGGCCAACCCCGCCGTCGCGTTCAAGCCCTACGGCAAATCCGGGGCCGGTACGTCACTCGACGTCATCAAGTAGGGGCGGCTGCCGACACGCCGGGTCACGTGACGCTGACGGCGTATTCAAGAAGGCAACGCTCTGAACCAGGGTGAGCACGATGGAGGAGGACAACGGAGCGAAGTGGGATCGCAAGTATTCAGAGGGCTTGCCTTCACTCACGACACCCGATCCCTTTTTTCTGTCGGCGTATGAGCGCTTCGTCTCTCCGAAGTTCCCACGTGCGGGGACAGGTTTGGATCTAGCGGGAGGGCTGGGCCGCCACGCCCTCTGGTTGGCGGAGAGAAAATGGAAGATGAGTGTCGTCGATGTCTCCGAAGTTGCCATCGGAAAGCTGCGTGATGAGGCTCGTCGGCTCGATCTGGGACTCGATCTCGACGTCGCAGATGCGGCGGAGTACGACTTTCGGCGCGCCCCCTACGACCTGCTGGTACTTTTCTATCACTTAGACCGACGTCTTTTTCCAAGAGTCGCTTCTGCGCTGAACCCAGGCGGCATCTTCATCTGCAAGATGGCCATGCCGTGGCATTCCGAAGTCGTCGCGTCGAACGCGACCGTCAGTCCCCTCCGCAGGAATGAAATCGCTTCTCTCGTGCCGGGCCTGAATGTGGTCGAACACCGGGAACGACCGGTTCGCGATCGAGGAGTGGTCGAATTCGTGGGAGCCAAACCTGAAGCTCTAAGCGGAGCCACATAGACGGAACTCTTGGCTAGGGCACCAAAGTCGTTCTTGCGCATATAGCCTACCTGGCTATACTATCTATTTCGATGTCTCACACCATCCGCCAGAAGGCGAAATTGTCACAACGTGTCGCGCGCATCCGTGGACAACTGGACGCCGTGGCCCGCGCCTTGGACACCGAAGCCGAGTGTGGAGAGGTCCTGCGACTGATCGCCTCGGCCCGTGGCGCCATGAACGGCCTCATGGCGGAGGTGCTGGAAGACCACATTCGCGCGCACGCGTTTCGGGGCGCAAAGCCGCGGTCGGAGGAAGCGCAGGCGGCCGAGGATCTCGTCGACGTCGTGCACACCTACCTCAAGTAACGAGAGGATCACCGGTATGTCTTCCATGCCCGCTTCACGCGTCGACGAAGACCTCCGCTCGCGTCAGCACCGCGAGGCAGAGACGGCCGGGCCTCAACCGGGTGAGCATGAACATTCGGACGCCGAACATGGCGACACCATCGCGTGGCTCGAATTGGGCCGGATCGTGTGTGTCGCCCTCTCCGCGCTGGCGGTCTGGTTGCGCGTGTGGGAACCCTTCCCTCGAGTGAGTCTCATCGGGCTTGGAGGCACGCTCGCGGGCGGGTGGCCGATTTTTGCCGAAGCGTGGGAGAACCTCCGCGAGCGACGCATGACCATGGAACTGTCGATGACGGTCGCACTCGTCGCGGCCCTCGCGATTGGCGAGTTTTTCACCGCCCTCGTCATCACCGGTTTCGTGCTGGCCGCAGAGGTCCTCGAGGGCCTCACGGTCGGGCGCGGGCGGCGGGCCATTCGCGATCTGCTCGCGTTCTTGCCCGCCACCGCGACGGTCCGGACGGCCGACGGTCCTCGCAGTGTGCCGCTCGATGAGGTGAGGCCTGGCGACGCGGTCCTCGTGGCGCCCGGCGGCTACGTGCCTGTGGACGGCGTCGTGCGCGCAGGCCATTCCTATGTCGACCAGGCGACCATCACGGGTGAAGCGACGCCGGTCGAGAAGACGCCGGGGACGACGGTGTACGCCGGTACGATGAACCAATCGGGTGCGCTGGAAATCACGGTCGAACGCACGGGGCGCGACACGAGCTTCGGCAAGATCATCGAGGCGGTCGAGCAGGCCGGACAATCTCGCGCTCCCGTACAGAAGACGGCGGACCGTTATGCCGGGTACCTCGTCTACTTCGCGCTGGCCTGCGCCGCGCTGACGTTCGTACTCACGCGGGACGCCCGATCCACGATCTCCGTCATCATCGTCGCCGGTGCCTGCGGGATTGCGGCGGGCACACCATTGGCGATTCTGGGGGCGATCGGCCGCGCCGCGCGTGCTGGTGCGATCATCAAAGGTGGCCGCTATCTCGAGGCCCTCTGGGGTGTCGATGTGGTGGCGTTCGATAAGACCGGTACGGTGACCGTGGGCGCGCCCGGTGTGGTCGGGGTACGGCCCGTCAGCGGTGTCACCGAACGACGGGTGATCGAGGCGGCTGCGATCGCCGAACGTCGATCCGAGCACCCCTTGGGCAAGGCGATCGTGCGCCGTGCCGAGGAACTGCAACTCGCGCGCATCGAACCCGCTGCATTCACCTACACGCCGGGGCGTGGCATCGTGGCTCGCGTCACAGGCGAGGAGATTGTCGTCGGCAATTCCGCGTGGCTCCGTGAACGCGGTGTAGCCGATGCGCCCTTGTCGGTTTCAGACGTCAGCACCAACGTGTCTGCCGTGTTCGTCGCCCGCCGGGGCCGGTTGCTGGGAGCCATCTTGATCGCCGACGCGATCCGCCCGGAAGCTCCAGACGCCCTCCATGCCTTGCGGAGCCTGGGGATCAGCACCGTCCTCCTGACGGGTGACTCGCGAGTCGTCGCTGGCGCCGTCGCACGGGAGTTGGCGATCGATAACGTCGAGGCCGAATTGCTGCCCGACCAGAAGGTCGACCGCGTGCGCGGGCTGGCCGCTGCGGGGCGGCACGTGGCGATGGTCGGCGACGGCGTGAATGATGCGCCAGCGCTTGTGGCGGCGACGGTGGGCATCGCGATGGGTTCGGGCACGGATGTGGCACGCGAGAGCGCCGACGTCATGCTGCTCGGCAACGACCTGTCGAAGCTCGTGGAGACGCTCCGCATCGCGCAGCGAACGAAAGGAATCATCCGCTTCAATTTCGTCGGCACACTCGTCGTGGATGCCATCGGCGTCGGACTGGCCGCCTTCGGGTTTCTCAACCCGCTCTTGGCCGCCTTCATTCACGTCGCTTCCGAGTTGACGTTCATTCTCAATTCCGCCCGCCTGTTGCCAGCGGTGGGAGCTGGATCGCGGGCCGCTAGTGAGAACACCGCTCAGCTAACCCCAGGAGCGCCGTGACCCGCAGTCACGGCGAAATCCGCCTCACGCCATTTCCCACAAACCTGCTCAGCGGATTGTGATCCAGGCACGCAAACACAGGGTCGAACCTGTCGCCGAACTTGTCCCCGGTGCGCAACAATCTGTCCCGGAAATCACGCGACGAACTCGTTTGGATCCTGCGGCTTAGCGAAGCAATCTTCGGCGACCAGGATTCCAAGCACTCACGTCACGCAACCTCCAGAAGCGCGTGGGGATTCTTGGCAGCGATCAGGAGCAGTGTTCGCGCGGCTCCGGATGGTGCGCGCCGACCTTGCTCCCACTCCTGAAGCGTGCGAACTGAAACGCCCAACAACTCAGCGAATTTCGGCTGCGACAGTCCCGTCTTCTCACGAATGCTCGCGACTGAGGGCACAGTGATTACGCGGCCGTGTTCGCCTCGCTTGAGTTGCCGAATGCCCTCGAGGATTTCCAGCCCAAGATTGCGCTTACGACTGGCCATCGATCTCCTCCTTGATCTTCTTCAATAGGTGCGCCGCGATATTCGCCGCCTCGGTCTTCGAGTACACGGTCAGCATCCAGATCTGACCCTGACGCGAGCGCAGGTAATAGATGACGCGAACGCCTCCGCGCTTGCCTCCGGCCGCCACCGCCCATCGCATCTTGCGGACGCCTCCGGAGCCGGGAATCAGGTCGCCGGTTTCAGGATTGGCGACCAGAGCCGACTGCAGGGCGGCGTAGTCGTCATCGGTCAGGTACCGCCCGATCAGCTTCGTGAACTTTCGCGTCTCGATGAACGTGAACACGTGAAGAGAATAATACGTCATTGACGGATATCCGTCAATGACGTATTGATGCAAGAACCTCGAATCGACCTCTGCCATTGGTGACTACGCGAGGCAAGTGCCAGCCCGGATCGGTGGGGAGGGCCACGAGCCTCAAGTTCCCGACTGAAACCGTAGCCAGATCTGCTCGAAAGAAAGCGGGCGCTGCCGTATTTTGCGAGGGCGTGATGACGAGGATAACGGCGAGGCCGCACCAGTCTGGGCCTGGCATGATCCGACGACTGGACAGACACGACCGACTGGCGGCGTACTAATGGGTCACCGAGATCCGATCTGCAGGTCCTGCGTCTTCTTCTCGCCTTCGCCGAGCGAGATCCTGACCGCCGCCGCGGCGATCCGATCGAGCACCGCGGGATCAAGCCATTCGTCTTGATCGATATCGCTGACGGCACCAATCAAGTAATCGCCGGGAGGTAGATCCTTGATCGAGTACTGTCCGTCGATGCCTGGACGGACGGCGCGAATGCGCCGCGAGACCCGTCCCCAAAGCTGTCGGTCCGCCGAGAATGCGATGACGAAGACGTCCGAAGCCGGCGAGCCGCTTTGAGTCTGCAGCGTGCCCGACAACTCGGTGCGCGTGTCGCTGAAGGTGATCGTCACACCCGGCGCGGCGCTCTCTCTCGTGATTTCTAACGGCGTGTCGAGCATGTCGCGGCCCGCGACAACCGCCGAGCGCGCCGACCACACGGCGCTGTCGGCCGGCGCGAGCGAGATCGTCATGTAGCACGGTCCTGGCAGGACGTTGTCAATCGCAAACGTGCCGTCGGCGTGCACGGCCGACGGGGCGATCCACGCCATGCCGTTGATCGCCGCGCCCGACGGCGCCAGCTCGCTCTGCATTCGCAGCCACACGCGGATCCGCGTCAGATCGGCGGGCGGCTTCGACGTGCCCGTGAATGTGACGCGCCCGGACACCGTGACGCCGGGCGCCAACTGCAGTGACAGCGGATTCAGCTCCGCACCTGACACCACGACGTCGGCGGTCGCCCACGTCGACGCTTCAGTCACTCCGCCGCGCGCATTCCCGTCTGCGGCGCCGCGATTAGCGTCGGCGGGCGCGCGCGCGACGAGCCGGAAATTGCCAGGCGGCACCTGCGGAATGCGAAATGTGCCATCGGATGCGGCCGTGGTGCTGAACGAAACGGGATCGATCGGGAACGACGAATCGCGCGGCGCTGATCCCATCTGCACCGCTGCGCCGCTCGCGCGAGAGCCGTCCGGACGAATGACGGTGCCTTCGACGACGACGGTCGGGACGCGCGCAATGGCGAAATCGAGCCCCGTCATCTCCTGGCCTGCGGCGAGAACCACTGGACTGGCTGATGCGGCGGACGAGACGCCCGGGAAAAAGATCGGCGCGAAGTCCGTGGGCTTTCCCGGCGCGGATAGCGGCGCGGCTGCTCGCGAAGCTCCGGGCGCGCCGGCGCTGCGCTGGCGAAGCACCTCGATCGTTCTGTCGACTTCGGATTCTTCGGGCGAGAAGAGCGGTCCGCCTGAGGTCTCCGTCGGCTTCGCGGCAATCACGTACGTGCCAGGCTCGAGACCGAAAATGCGGTATTCGCCGCGATCGTCAGTGCGCACGCCGTTGTTCGACATCGTCAGCATGCTGCTCGAATCAGACGGACGCGCCGGAAGCGCGCGCACTTCGAGCCCGGTCACAGGATCCCCGCGCTCGTCGCGCAGCACGCCGCTCACCGTCGCCCCGCGCCAGAGTTTGACGATCAGGTTCTCGACGTGCTGGGCGTCGCCGACGGGAATCACGGTGCCAGGCCGCGCCGGACGCCGCGCGCCGTAGACGGACGTGACAAACGACGGACGACGCGCCGTGAGCGTGAATCGGCCGGCGGGCAATCCGGAAATGGCGAATCGTCCGTCGTCATCCGTGATGGCACTGCGATCCGGAACCAGGCCGGCACCGCTGAGCGTGACGACGGCGCGCCGCACAGGCTTGGGCGGATCTTCGTCGTTCACGACCGTGCCCGAGACGGTCGCGGTTCCCGTGGTCGGCGTAGCGGACGCACGCGGCGGCGCCTGCGGCGACTGGATCGACAGCAGTGGGACGATTGAGAGCGAGGCGGCCAGGACGACAAGTCGAGTCACTTCTTCACCTCGACCGTTTCGAGTTTGAGATCGACCGTGTACTTGCCGTCCCACTTCACCGAGACCCGCGTCGCGTGCGGAGCGGCGGCCGCGAGAAATGCGGGATCGACCCAGGCGCTCGACTGCGCTGGATCTACCGCGATCAAGAAATAGTCGCCTTCCACCAATCGCGGCAGCTCGTACGTGCCGTTCGATCCGGCTGCGGCCGACATCAAGCGCAGCGGCGTCAAGCCGTAGTTCGTCCAGCGCTCGCGATCGGCTGGAAATGCGATGACTGCAGCGGCGGCTGGACCGTGATCGCCGCGCACGTTGCCAGAGACCTCGGCAAACTTGTTCGTCAGCGTGACGATGACGTCGTTGAAGTCGTGCGACAGACTGCCGTCAAATCCGGTTTCCCTGACGTCGCGGCCAGCGGACATCACGGACATCGGGGCGAAGTTGGGGTTGTTCAAGGTGAGGAGGTACGTTCCAGCCATCAGCCCTTCTATCGCGAACGGCATGCCTGCCGTGCCGGAACCCGATCTCGTCTGGACGGGCTCTCTTACACCTGGAAAGCCCAGCGACGGATCGCCGTTCGCGGGCTCGGCCAACAGAAACACATAGGGCGGAGGCGTCACACCCTCGGCAAAAAGGAGGCGCCCGTGAATCGCCGACGTCGCGTGCATCTGCAGGACGAGATCGTCGACGTTCGCCGCGCCGACGGTCACCGAAACTCGTCCCCATGACGGCGCAGCCGGTCCCGAGTACGAGATGAAACTCAATCCCGGCGCAGCGCTCTTCGAGCCAGTGCTTGCGCCATCAAGTGGGAACCCGATGGCGACCGGCAGCCGCATGTTGCCGGTGCCGGCGCCGAACTCGGTGACCGACGCTTGCGCGAGCAGCGTGTACTCGCCCGACGGCACACTCAGGAATGTGAACGTGCCGTCGGCTTCTGCGATTGTCGTCGCTGCGTCGGCGCCGAATCCCAGCGTCTCGCCGCCTTTCGGCATCAGGCGCAGCAGGAGCGCCGGCGCCGCGACGGCGCCGGCATCGAATGCGAGCCGGCCTGAGATGCGCACCGCAGGAACCGGACGCAACTGGATATCGGTACCTGCGCGGCTGTCGCCGTATCCGATCTCGATGGGCGCGCCGTCGCTGATTGACGTCGTGTTTGGATAGAAGACCGCCGGATACACCCGCCGTTCGGTGCTTGACGGCGGAGGCGGCGTCGCAAAACTCGTCAGCACCATGCGATGACGGCCATCCATGTCGATTCCGGCCGTCGCGGCAGGTCCGCCGCTCAACTCGCCCATGCCGCCGTCGATGACCTGTTTCGGCCCCGGTCTCGACGTCAGCATCGTCGTCTGGACCGAGAGCACGCCGACGACGTAGCGGCCGGGTGGCAGATTCGTCAGTCGATAGAATCCGCGATCGTCAGTCCTCGCGTTTGGACCGCCGACTCGCTGGTGTTGACCAGCGATGTCCGCGACACTGAACGCCTCCGCGACGACGCCGACGACAGGTTCACCGCGTTCGTCAACGACGCGTCCCGTGATGGTTCCGAGACGCCACATCTGGATCGTGACGTCGCTCAGCCATTGCCCCTTCGCCAGACTGATTCGGCGAACGCTATCAGCAGAGCGCGACTGTCCCGGCGCTGTCCAGCCGTTGCGGCTCGGCGCGTAATCGGACCCGGTCGCGTCGAGGTAGTAGTCGTTGGCAGGCGGAAGATCGGCGAACACGAAGCGACCGCGCGCATCGGCCACCATCCGCGGCAGCGGCGCGTTCGCGCTGATGCGGCGCAGCGAGACGACGGCGCCGGAGATCGGCTGACGAGTGGTCGCGTCGATCACCACGCCGCTGAGAGCACTTGAAGGCTCGGCCGCCGGCTGCTGCGCTCGAGAGGCTTCGCCCGCCACCAGCAATCCGGCCGGGACCAACAGCAGAATGAGGCTCCAACGCGGTTGCCGCTTCATGTCTGTCCCCTCCGGCGCCAGCGATGAGCACGCTTCGTGCCGAACGAAGGCGGTTAGTTTCCCGCCATTCTGGATGGCAGGTTAAACGCCGACGACGCAGTCTGTCCGGACGAGGGACTCGAGAGTCCAGTTTTCGGGAACCGTGCGCGCGCCTAGTTCACCGCTTGCGATGAACGCGCTCCGAAACTTAATTCGGGACTGCATCCCGGAAGAGCTCCGAAGCAATGACGGTGGCAACAGTCGAGAGTCAGTCCCACGTGCCGGGTTCAGCGCGTGCATCGTCGGCCTTCGTGAGATCCAGGCACCCTCGATATTTCGGTCTAGAGGTGCATCCAGAGTTATTCGATTTGCACCCCGCAATGCACTGGTTCAAATCTGTCGCCGAACCTGTCCCGGGTGCGCAAAATCTGTCCCCGGAAATCGCGCGACGAACTCGTTTGGATCCTGCGGCTTAGCGAAGTCAGCGGTTTTTTCCGACTGATGTCGGCGTGTTTTTCGTTTCGTCGGGGCCACCGCCGGGGCCAGCGTGATTTTCCGAGTCCTTCCGCGTCGTATACTTGCATTTCCGCGGTGAGGTGGCCGAGTGGCTGAAGGCGGCGGTTTGCTAAACCGTTATACGACCCAAAAGTTGTATCCAGGGTTCGAATCCCTGCCTCACCGCCAGTTAAGTCGTTGTAGCGACTCACTTTCCGGATCTGTCAATTGCCCGTTGCCAACCTGTTGCCACGGCTGCGGGTGGTCCAGCAATCGAATGGCCGCGTCGAGCGCGGCGGGACTCAAGTGCATGTACCGCTGTGTCATCGTCAGATCCTGATGACCCAGCAGCTCCTGAATCGCTCTGGCAGGTGCGCCCCGCATCGCCAGATGCGAACAGAACGTGTGTCGCAGCGCATGCACGCCAAGGGTTTTCAGACTCGCCCGGCGTGCCGCCCGCTTCACGCGGTACTGCAAGCGTTGATTGGTCAGGGGCGTGCCATCGTCTTCGCACAGCACTCGCGAGCCCTTCAGATGACGATGCTCGCGCAATGCCTGACCGAGCCGTTGGGTGAGCGGCACATATCGGAGCCGCCCGCTTTTCGGACTCGACACTTGCCCTCGCCACTCCGACCGTCGCACGCACAGTTGCCGTTTGGCGAGATCGACATCGCTCCATTCGAGCGCGACCATCTCACCGCACCGTAACCCCGCTTCGCCGCCGAGCAGCACGATCACCTGTGTCTGCCTGTCCACGGCTGCAGCCTCCTGAATGAGCCGCTCGTAGTCGGCGACATCATGAAACGCCGCCGTCGATTTCGGCACCTTCAGGAGATGAACGGTGCACGGTACTCGACTAATGACGTCCCACTCGACAGCCTTCTTGAGCAGCATGTTCAGGACCGTCAGCACGTTGTTGACGGTCTTCGGGGCTTTCGGCCTGAGTGCGCCTTTGACCCGCTGCACATCTTCATTCGTAATCGCGTCCAGTCTCTTGGTGCCGAGCAGCGGGATCAGATGCATGCGCAGGATCATCTCTTTCGCTTCGATCCCGCTCGGCTTCTGACGATTGGCCCGCGCGTGGCCGTCAACGAATCTGGGCGCGAACTCCGTGAGTGTGGGAACCTCCTTCGTGGGTTTAGGTGGGCCGTGCAGGATCAAGTGTCGCTCCCGATCCTGTCCCCACCGTTCAGCCGCTGACTTGGACGCCGTCTTGAAGACCCTTCGCTCCCGAACCGGCGTTCCGTCCGACAATCTGAGGCGGATATCGACGTGCCACCCGCCCCGCTCGTACCCTCGTACTACCACTGCCATCGTTAGAGCCTTTCCGACGACGGCGCGGACTTCTGGCGTAGCCAGTCTAGCAGTTCGTCTTCACGGAAGAGGACACGGCGACCCAGTCGGATGACGCCGGGCAGCTGCGCGCGCTCCACCATCGCGTAGATCGCTTTGCGGCTCGTGCGGAGCAATGTCGCGAGGTCGTCGCTGGTGAGGAGCGCCGGCAGACCGTGCGTGTTCGGGCCAAGACGCTCGCGCTTGCTCGTCATCGAGAAACACCATCACTTCGGTCGTAGAAATTCTTGCTCTGCATCGCCGCTCAACCCTTATCGACAAAACTGCCCTGTACCTGCTTGGATGTTAACCAGTGAAAGTGGTCTCACCTGGCGACCGACGTTCGCTGGGGGCGACCACGCCGCGAAGCGGCACGACAAGGAGCAGACGGCGGCAGACTGTGAGCCCGTAGCGGTTTGCCTCCTACGATCAAAAAATGCACCTGGCCGACTGCGAGGGCAAGACTTCTGAGCGAAGCGTACCCGGCGGCCGGACCGTGGGCGCGCTGCTAGGCTGAAATTAGGCCATTGGGCATAGCGACTCTCACGCGTCGAACGACTTCTTGGCCTCAACCGCCTCTCCGGACAGCGACGCAATGTCTCACTTCTGACGGACGCGCGGATGCTCATCCATCCAACTCTTGGTGCGGCACGAATTGCCGCAGTACTTCTGCCAAGGTCGACGCGCCCTGAAGGGCTTGTGACACCCGACACGAGCGCATCGCACAATCCCCAACGTGTCGGTGCTCAGGGCCTGCGTCGTCAACGCATTGCTACGAGTCGTGGATGGTTCTGACGTCATCGTACGAATCCTTTCAAACACCAGCCCCCGGCCGCAGAGCCAAAGGTTGGCTCCGCAACCGCGGGGGCAGAGGTCGTGCTGTGTGCGTCTTGATCCAAGTTTGCCTTCCTAAGATCAAGATCTAAACCCCCTATATATATAGGGGGTTTGTGTTATGACTGTTCTTCTGCGTTCTTGTTGTACTTACTATGGTCCGATCAGCAATATTCCTAGGGAAAGTGAGCGAGTTGTTGGTTGCAGTAAGTTAGTTTGGTGGTGGCTTGGTTTGGTGGTGTGGGATTGTTGGATGTGCTTTTGATTAGTGCAACCTAGTCGGATGATCCATGACGACCGAGAACGTGGACCAGCACGTTGTAGAGCCTTGACCCGAACTGCCGCGCTCGCCCAACGGTCTGAGTGAGCTGACGGAGGCCGATCGGGAGTCACCCCGGTCAGCTTGCAGATCCAGTGCTTCTGATCCCGTATCAGTCGCGATGCAGATGCCGCGACCTATTTGCACATCGTTCAAGCGTCGCTGGGTGTGAGCCCGCGCCTGCTTGGATCTCATGAACACCAGAGTGGTTCGAGCCCACTCCGGCGAATAACCGCCTGGCACCGCGCTCTGGTCGCCGCCCGGAGCCTCCCAAATGAAGGCACCGAGTGGGGATTCGAACTGATCGGTCCGGTGACAATGGCGCGAAGTCACAGCCTCAGCCTGCAATTGGCACGACGCGATTGTGCCCGATCGTCTTTGAAGCGCCGCGCACCTCGTCTGATTCCGGCCGCTCCCCGCGCAAGTTCAACCAAGATGATCCGACAGCTATAGCGCAACTGTCATGCCAAGTCGTTTGAGGCTTCACGGATTCTCTGCTCTGGGAAGAGTTCCTCAGCTTCTCTCAGCGCGATGAGACCACCCACAGTCCTGTAATTTGTGGCGCGCTCCTGGAATCGCCGCGCAAGTCGTGTGTGGGATCGACTGCGAGGAGCCAGCGACCTGACCATCGTGCGCATTCGCTGACGACCGGGCCATCTGTACTCGAACGTTATCCGGGACACGGCAGGTCGCCTGAAGCACAGACTCCCTCACTCAGCTAGCGCCCTCTCGGGCTCAACCGACTGCCGAGACAGCGAAGTACTGTCTCGCTCTCGACGGACGCGCGGATGCTCATCCATCCAGGACTTGGTGCGGCACGCGTTTCCGCAGTACCGTTGCCAATGTCGACGCGCCTTGAAGGGCTTGTGACACCCGACACGAGCGCATCGCACAATCCCCGACGTGTCGGTGCTTAGGGGCTGCGTCGTCAACGCATTGCTACGAGTCATGGGTGGTTCTACTGCCATCGGGCTCCTTTCAAACGGCCCTCACACCGGCGCGCGAGCCCAAAGAGCTTCGCTCCGCATGCGGGGTGGGAGGTCTCCACCCCACGCGCGAACCAAAAGAGCTTCGCTCCGCAACCGGGGTGGCAGGGTCCTGGTTTACGTGCAGTGGCTTGACCTTATGGATCTCTTTAAGATCAAGACCTCTCCCCCCCAGGGTGGGGGAGGTCTTTTCAGAACGAACACGAAGACGTGTTCTTGTTGTACGTGCTATAGGCCGATCAGCAAAATTGCTCAGGAAATTGAGAGAGTCGTCAGTAGAGGTTTGGTGTGGTGTAGTGGTGGTTTGGTTTTGGAGAAGAGTAGTGATTTGGTGTTTGGTGTTGAGTTGGGTGAGTGCAACCTCATCGGATGACCCATGGTGACCAAGAATGTAGATCAGCACATTCACGAACTTTGACCCGATCCGCCGCACTCGCCCAACGGTCTGAGTGAGTTGCCTGATGCCGACCGGGAGGTTGTAGAACACCACCGCCCGGGCAGCTTGCAGATCCAGTGCTTCTGATCCAGCATCGGTCACGATGCAGGTGCCGCGATCTATTTGCACATCGTTCAAGCGTCGCCGGGTCTCATCCCGCGCCTGCTTGGAATCCATTGACGTTAGAGCGGGGTGAGCCGACTCTGGCGGGTCGCTGACTGACACGGCACTCGGATTTCCGCTCAAAGTGCCCCAAGCGTGGGGACCAAAGGGCTTATCGGTGCGACGCGTCCGGTCAAGGAGTTGCTCGGTCACTGCTCTCTACCAAGGGAATCAGCACAACTCGATTACAACTGGTTGGCGACGAAGCGGCGTTGGCTGGGTTCGCCAACGGCGGCCGCCCCAAGTATCCGAGAGAACGATCGGGCAACAGTCGTGCCAAGCCGCTTTGAGGTCCGTCAGATTTCTTCTCCTCGGAGGAGGTGCTTTCAGCTCCGTCAGTCAAACGACGCCAGCGACATTCTTGCAAGCGGCGGCTCGTTCTGCGCACTCGGCACATGAGGCACGTTTGCGGGTAAGCCGCATGTCGCAGGTATCAAGAGCAGTCCGGCCGACCGACGCGTGCCTCGACCGCCAACCCCGCACCGTCGATCCCCTGAGCCGTCCGCGCAGTCGCCGGTGCCGCCACTGGCATCCTCAGGGCCATTGACGACGAGAGATGACCCCGCAAACGCAGCATCGGGACGGCTGTCGGCGATTTGGCTATCGACAGAGAGCGCCGCGTTTGCGGCCCTGTCTCTCACCATCGGGACGCCAGCGGCCACAGCCGGTTGATCGGCGTGTTCTCGGCGATCGTCGCGCTGATCGCGACCGGCGTCCGCGCAATACGCATGCGCTCGCGATAGCCTGAGGGGCACGAGCACGAGCGAGAAGCCAGTGACTCCCCCCACACCCACAAGTGCGACCCAGAACGACTTCGGCGGGCCATCGTCGGCCGATGACCCCATGCGAGGCGGCTTCAAGAACTGGCCTGCTGAAGAACAGCGCCGACTCATCGACTTCTTCAGGATTCTCATCGGGGTGGGATGACCGAACGCACGCCAGTGCGACCGAGCCAGTCGAGAATGGTGGCAGGGAATGCAAGCCGTCGAAGGAAGCTGATGGTCTTCGTGGATTGCGTTCAACGAAGTCGCGTGACTGGTAGACTCCCTCCCATGGCTGACCCATTAGACGGGAAATCTTCAGGGATCGGCGCGCGAATTGCCTCGCTCCGGCGGCTGACGTTATCGACTTCCTGATGACCGTCGCGGCGAACGCTGGCCCGCACGTCGAGTCTCCGATCTACGAGACGGGAGGCAACGGACCGAAATACTCAAATCCTGGCGGGCAGTTCTGCGCCTTTCATCTGAGGACCACGACGCCACACGTTTGGGTCTGGCTCTACGGCGCGGAACGCGAAAGCCTGATCGCCGACGGATTTGAGCCATCAGCGCAGGATGATTGGTTCAAGGTCAAAACCCTGCTCGAAGCCGTGCGTCTCGTGAAGTGGACATTGAAGGCTCACCAGGCTCGGGCCTAACGGGACAGTCATACTTCAACGTCAACGGCACCCGTTGTCTGAACAAAGCAGGGAAGTCCTTGAAATATGAACGCACGATACTCCGAACGGCCCTATCGAATGCTCGTTGGGCGATGGTTCCGTTCCTGTACGGAGATCGGCAGCTGGTCTCTCACCAGCCGGTACGTGCTTTGATCCGAATCTCTTCAGGAGGCTCGAGATGAATCAGAAAGACCCAAAGAAGCATTCGGACGCCAAGTCAGAGAAACGTGTCTGACGACAGGAGCAGCGAGAAGCAACACGAAGACCGATCGAAAAAGGCCGACCTGGGCGGGGCGGACGAGCAGATCGAAAACCCCGGGCACAAACAAGACGCCGGGAAGTCAGGCGCAAGAGCGGCTGCTGTGCGATACTTCGCGAGAGCCCGATGAGTGACGATTCGATATCGGCCGATCCTGCTCGACGGACCTTTATTCGAAGAGGGGTCGCGGCGATACTCTCCACCGGCTGTTTCGCAGCGTTGTCGATCACAGAGGTCAAGGCGCTGCTCGCTTTTGCCCAAACTACCGGCAAACCCGTCTTGACCGAAGAAAGCCTGAACGCTTTCATCAAGCAGATCCCGAAGTCGCAGTTGCAGGCGCACCTCGATGCGGCGACGGGCGACCTGCTCAATTACCTGCAGACTCACTTCACGCTCAGTGCGGACCAGGTAACCGAGGTCAAATCGATGACTCCGGCAGACTTGAACAGTCTGAAGGAGGGTGGGAGTTTTGCGGTCAAGAATGACAAACCGCTGACGGTCCGCTTGAGCGCGCCCGCGTCCGCGCCGCAGCAGCCGCAACAACTGAGACCCGGAACGGCAACTGCTAACGCTCCGGCTCGACTGACCGCGTTGACGGAGTCGACCGGCGCAAGTCTGACCGTTTCCAAGTCGACTCAGCCCGCGCTCGTGTCACAGATTGCCAACTGCCCCTCTGCGTCGAAGACCTTCCTGATCAGTATCAGGGCCGACGGGTCGATAACTTATACCTTTGGAGGCAGTTCCTGCACCTGTTCGGCGAGTTCGCCGCAGGGTTGCGCCGATTGTCAGCAGAAAATCGCGACCTACTGCAACCATTGAACCCTGCGACTGCAAGCCTGCGCCGGCGACAGTCGAGCGCGTCGGCGTACTCTCGTGCGAATGATCGGCGTCGTCGCGCTTGCTGCCTTGACGGCTGACGCGAAGTTGATTGATCACTTGCTTCACGCCTGCCCGGACGGCTTCTCGGCGCTCACGCGGCCACCACGTACAGCTCAGTCGGTATAAGCGGCTGCGAGCCCCCGCAACCAACTTCGATCCGGGGGCTTCGCCCCGCGGACAACTTACACGCTCTCTCGCCGTGCCCTTCGTCGCGCGGCTCCGTTCGCGTGAGCTCGCTCGTTACTCGCTCGCTTGGTGATGCGCGGGGTGCAATTCCGGTAGTTCGGCCCTCGGACTCGCGGCGGCCCACATCGCGGCCGGGTGACCTTTCAGGACGATTCGCAACTCGTCATCTTGCGGCGTCCGGACTATCGCCTCGACCATCGTCCGCAATTTCGAGAACATCGTGAATCCGCTTCCGAATACTCCGCACCTTGTGAGACCGCTGAACAAATATGCAGGTCGTCGGGCACGACCGACGTTGATGACAGGAGAAGGTGCCCGGAACATGGGCGCGCTTTCGACCGCGGACCGAATTGGCCGTCGGGAAAGAGTCGTTCGCTGACAGGCGCGGACCCGAGTAGGCCTTCGAGTTCAAAGTTGGCCGCGGCTTCGACGCCCGAGCTGAGTAAGAAGCGTCTGACTCCCGCCTTCGATCAGCCAAGCCCTCACCTGTTGCAGCTCGGCAAAAGAGACGGCTTCAATGATGGCCGTGGACCGGTCCGTGACCGCAATCTGGTTCGCGCGAGGCATCACGCTGATCACGTACTGGAGCGTGCCGTTTGCGAGGTCGCGACGCACCAGAACATCGCCGAAGCGCGGCTGCACGAGGTGAAACGTGATCCGTTCGTTCGGCTGCGCCGTCAGGCGGCCGACGTCGTGAGGACGGTACGGATAGGCCAGACGAGCGGACGAGGACAGCGCCATCGAAGCCTCCTGGGCAATTGCGCGCTAGGATAGGGCCGTCGCGACGTGGCGAGCTGTACTGTTCGGCACACCCGACCGTCTGGTTTATCGGATTTCCGGCCGACTGGGCGTTACAGTTGGCGGTCTTGCCTAGAGAAAAGCCCAGAAAGCGTGAGCGTATCCCGACGCAGATCGGTGACGTCCTTATCCTGAGCACGAAAACCTCGTGTCAAGTCCATGCCGCCGGCCCAGTGACCCAAGACGGCCAGCAGGCGCTGGGCGATCAAACCTGCCTGAGCTATGTCCCGGACGAAGCCAAGCGGGTTATGGCCGCGAAGGCCCTCGTCATCCCCGGGCGTCGGATCTTCCGGCTCGATATCGATGCGGACGACTGGAAGGAAATTTAGGCTGACGTCTTGGTTCGCGCGCTGCGATGCTCGGCAGGATCCCGGCCGGGAACTGCTCTCAACGCCATCCGTTCTCGCGTCGGAGACTCAGACCCGGTGACTTTGTCCACCGTCCACACCCGCGTACAGACGTCACAGCGGACATAGTTGAGCACCGACCGTTCGCTGGCCTCACGCATGAGGCGGCCCGTGTGGCGAGTGCAATAGGGACAGGAAATCGGCTCGGGGGGACGCAGCATAGAGGCTCCTTGAGGTCTGGACGTGAGGAGTCCATGCTAAGAGACGGCGGCTCGGCGCGCTGTTTCCTATTGCACTCCCCGAAGATTTTTCCTGCTACCGGCCTGTCGGTCTGCGAGAACGCAATCCTTGCCGAGGAGAGGGCGGCGTGAGCAAACTATTCGTGGCTCTGGATGGCGGCACAATACTATTTGCAGCTCAAAGTGGCATGGTGCGGCCCCGACCGCACTCATCGGTACGCCCCTTGCTCCTACTCGCCCTTCGGAGCCTCAAAATGAATCAGACAGACCCAAAGAAGCATTCGGACGCCAAGGCTGAGCAGCGAGACCAGAGCAAACCCCAGCACGGCAAGAGCCAGGGCGTCACCACCAATCCTGACAGCGTCGGCGCAGGCGGCGGCAGTTCACCCGTCGGACACAGCGGGCAGGACAGCCGGACCTGGGGAGCAGGCGACAATCAGAAGAACGCCTCCCACGACAAAGGCAGCGAGAAGCAGCACGAAGACCGCTCCAAGAAAGCCGACCTCGGCGAGGCGGGC
>Ga0070731_10001529_pt1 | contig 23766 bp, 26 predicted proteins | sample Coa_R1_2_FD_66448 | JGI IMG/M metagenome (GOLD analysis project Ga0070731, IMG submission 66448) | Surface soil microbial communities from Centralia Pennsylvania, which are recovering from an underground coalmine fire - Coalmine... | ecosystem: Environmental > Terrestrial > Soil > Unclassified ... | reverse complement strand
GATCGCCGCGTGCCCCCGCTCCGCGGCTTCGGCGATACGGTCGCGTTCGAGCTGTTTGATTTCGTTCACCGCACGCTGCGTCTCGGCGGCCCGCGGCAGCACCTGGCTATCCAGGAGTTTTCGGACCACCTGGAGTTGCTTGGCTTTGCTCGCCTTCCACAAATCCTCATCCACCGACATCCAGGCGGAAACGGTGGTCAGAATCGCTTCGGTATCACGCTTGCCCGTCTCGGTCGCGAGCAATGGCCGCAACTCCCCGACGAGTTTGACGATCAATCGGGACTGCTCGGAAAACCCCTCGTGAAAGCGTTGGGCAACCGTGTTGTCACCCATCGCGGTCCGGTTGGTGACACCACGTTCGTAGGAGAGCATCTCGGCTGCCGCAGTCCCGATGGAGCCAACCAGATCGAGCTTCTTCGTGTCCTTCTGCGAGACGGTTTCGAACTCGTCTCCCACATACTTGAGTTCGCTCATGGCGTATACTGCGAGCCCGAACGTCCCCGCCATCATCAGGCCAAAGCCAATTGCCAGCTTCTTGCCGATGGTCATGCTTGATCTGGCTGCATCCATATCGCGTGTCACAGTGCACTCATCGGCTTCGCGCGCCGGGGTTTTAGTGTGCCGGACGGCCCGCGGGACGCAGCGCGAACCGCGCCAGCTCGGCCGCAATGCGGTCCAGCGGCAGAATCTCGTCGACCGCGCCGGCGAGGATCGCTTCGCGCGGCATCCCGAACACCACGCAGCTCGCTTCGTCCTGCGCGAACGTGCGCGCGCCGGCCTGCTTCATGGCGAGCAGTCCCGCCGCGCCGTCGGCGCCCATGCCCGTGAGAATCGCTCCCACCGCATCCGGCCCGGCCTGCCGGGCGATCGATTGGAACAGCACGTCCACCGACGGCCGCTGATATTGCACCCGCTCGCCGTCGCGAACCACCGCGCGATACCCGTTTCCGGCCCGCTCGATCGTCAGATGATAGTTGCCCGGAGCGATCAGCACCCGCCCCGGCTCGAGCCGGTCGCCCTGTTCGGCTTCCTTGACGCGCACCCGGCAGCTCTTGTCCAGACGCCGCGCGAACTCCGCGGAAAATACCGGCGGGATGTGTTGCGTTACGACAATGGGCGGCATCTCCGCCGGCAACTGCATCAGCACCCGGCCCAGCGCTTCCACTCCGCCGGTGGAGGCGCCAATTCCGATCACCGCCGCGGGCGATGCGTGCGCGGGAGCCGGAGCTGGAGTTGGAGCCGGCGCGTGCGCGGCTGCGTTCCCCGGCGTCTCGGTTCGCCGCAGCGATGCGTGCGCCGCCGCATGGATCTTGCGCGCCAGTTCCTCCCGCATCTCCGTCACCGAATACGGCCCGCCGGGCTTCGCGACCACGTCGACGGCGCCATACTGGAGCGCCTCAATCGCCACCCGGCTGGATGCCTGCCCGAGCGAGCTCACCATCACCACCGGCAGCGGATGAAAACGCATCAGCTTTTTCAGGAACGTCAAGCCGTCCATCCGCGGCATTTCAATATCCAGCGTCAACACGTCCGGCTTGAGCGCGAGGATCTTGTCGCGCGCGACAAACGGATCCGACGCGGTCCCGGCCACTTCCAGATCCGGATGCGCCGCGACGATATCGGAAAGCGCCTTACGGACGATCGCCGAATCGTCGACAATCAGCACCCGGATTTTGCGTCCAGCCGGCATCGCTTACCACGCGTCGCTGCTCAGATTGATGGCCAGCGTCCCTTCCGGAATCGCAAAACATTGATGTAACCCGCGATGTACTCTGCCGCGATTCTCGAAATCCGCCGCCGTCAGCTCCGGCGCGTCGAGCGCGACCAAAGAGTCCGGATGAACCCGGCTCAGAATCGCGCCGCAGATCATGTTTGAGAGCTCGCAGCAGACCTGTCCGGCCGCCTCCCGCGTCACCTCCGCCTCGTCGATGCCCAGAAAGCTGGCCGAAAAAACCACCGCGAGACCCGGCGATAGCATCAGCAGCAGTTCGCCGGACGGGGCGCCGCTAAAGCGCACCCGCGCCGAGGTCCATTCGCCGGCGGCGGGTGACGCATCGGCTTCGATCGAACGCTCCCACGCATCCGCCTCGAGCGCGTGCCGGCACTCGACGGGTACGGCGTCGGAAAAGAACATCGTGGACAGAACGTCCCCCAGCGCCTCGACCGTCGTCGCGAGAATGGCTTCAGTTCCGGCCGGCATGCTTTTCCCCCAGAATTCCGTCCAGTTTTTCGCGCAGCGCCTCCGGGCAAAACGGCTTCGCAATGTAGCCCTTGGCCCCGAGTTCGAGCATGCGATGCACACGGTCGCGCGTGGCGTCCGTCGAAATCACCACGGCCGGAGTGTGGAGCAGCGTTCCGTTCCTCTGCAATTCCTCCATCAACACTTCGCCGTTCATGTGCGGCATGTTGATGTCGGTGAGAATCACGTCCACGCTGCGCGTCGCGAGCTTCGCCAGCGCTTCCCTGCCATCCGAGGCTTCCACGCACTCGGCGTCTTCAAAACCTGCCAGCCGGACCACGCGGCTAATGAACTTTCTCATCGCCGGCGAGTCGTCGACGATCAGAACCGCCAGCGCCATATCATGCTCCTCCCGCCGTCCTGCGTGTGTCGCCGAGCTGCTGGTCGACGCCGTCCTCGCGCACCCACGTCTTTCCGGTTCCCACTTCGAGCCGCACGGTGCGGGAAACGCCGCCGCCCACGCGTTCGGCCGCCACCAGAATTCCGGCCTTCCACAGCAGCTTGCGCGCGGCCAGATAATTCCGCTTGCCGATCTGAAACACCTCATGCCCATCCAGCACCTGCGCGCCGCCCGCGATCCGCACCACCAGCCGGCGCGGATTCGCCCCGCCATTGCACACCATCTGGAGCAGCCCCTGAATCCCCGTATCGGCGAACATGTACGGATTGGATTCCGCCTTGGCTCGATCGAGCGAGGCTTCCGGCAGCATATAGTGGAGCAGGCCGCCAATCGCCGAAACCGGATCGTGAACCGCGACCGCGACGCAGGAGCCCAGCGCGTACGTGGTCAAAACGGCGTCGCGATCGTTCGTGACCTTGCAGTCCGAAATCCCCACGATCATCGAAGTCACCCGTTCCTCCTGCCGGCCGGTCCTCTGCGGTACACCGCCGGACAAACATAGTTCAGGGAATGATCGATCGAATGCAGGGTTTCCGAATGCCCGACAAAAAGGTAGCCGCCCGGCTCGACGCAGCGCGCCAGGCGCTGCACAATGTCCTGTTGCGTGGCCTTTTCAAAATACATGAGCACGTTCCGGCAGAACACAAAATGAAAGCTCCGGCTTGGAAACGGCTGGATCAGGTTGAGCCGCTCGAACTCGATCGCCGAGACTACGGCTGGTTTGAATTTGTAGCACCCCTCGTACCGGCCCTTTCCTCTGAGGAGGAAGTTTTTCCGCCAGCGGTCCGGGATGCCCTTGAAGCGCTCGATTTCGTAAATCCCCTGTTGCGCCTTGCTGAGTACACGCGTCGAAATGTCGGTGGCCAGGACGCGAAATCTGCCGGTCCAGGGGCACGCCGGTTTGGCCGCGAGATCGAGCAAGGTCATCGCGATCGAATACGGTTCTTCGCCGGAAGAACACGCCGCGCTCCACACCCGCAGCGATTGCAAGTCGCGGAATTCGCCCGTCACCGTTTGCGTCAAGAACTCGAAATGCGCCGGCTCGCGGAGGAATGACGTGAAATTCGTGGTCAGGGAATCGATCAATTGAATGAGCGCTTCCCCGGTGCTATCTTCGCGGACGTGCCGGTAGTAATCGCCGAAGGACGAATAGCCCCCGTCGCGAATGGCCTTGCCCAGCCGCGCCGCCACCAGGCCCTCCTTGCCGCTCGGCAGGCTCAGTCCGAAATGTTCGTGCGCGAGCCGGCTGATCTTCTGGAAATCGGCGGGCGTGAGCGCCGTCGCGTCCAACGGACTAACGGCGGGACTGATGCCGGGACTCATGCCGCGACCTGCGAGAACAATCCATCGGGATCGAGGATCAGTCCCACCCGTCCGTCACCCAGAATCGCGCCGCCGGCGACACCGCGGATCTGACCGAGCGAGCCTCCCAGATTCTTGATCACCACTTCCTGCTTTCCCTTCAGTTCGTCCACCACCAGGCAGAAGCGCCGGCCCTCGGCCTCGGTGACGATCAGCAGGCTCTCGCATAAGTCCTGCGACCTGGGATGCACGTCGAACCTGCGGTGCAGCCGGACCACCGGCATCAGCGACCCGCGGACCAGCACCATCTCGTCGCGATTCTCCACCGTCGACAACATCTCGCGCGTGGGCCGGAACATCTCGCGCACCGCGAAAATGGGCACGATATAGGTTTCCGCGCCGACGCCGGCGAGCAAGCCGTCGATAATCGCCAGCGTCAAGGGAACCTTCAACGAGAAGGTCGCGCCGCGCCCGGGCGTCGATTGAATCTCAATCTTGCCGCGCAGTTTTTGAATTTGTCTCTTCACCACGTCCATTCCCACGCCGCGGCCGGAGACATCGGTCACCTGCTCAGCCGTGGAGAATCCCGGCGCGAAGATCAGGTTGAAGATCTCGGACTCGGGAATCTGCGCGGCGGGATCCACCAAACCCTTTTCGCGCGCCTTGCGCAGGATCTTCTCTCCGTTCAGCCCCCGGCCGTCGTCGGTAATCTGCAACAGGATGTGCCCGGCTTGATGGCCCGCGTGCAGCGCCACCCGGGCCACCGGATCCTTGCCCGTCCGAACGCGCTCCTCCGGCGTCTCTACGCCGTGATCGACTGAGTTGCGCACCATGTGCATCAGCGGATCGGCCAATTCCTCGACGATCAACCGGTCGAGTTCGGTATCTTCGCCCGACATCTCCAGTTCCACCTGCTTGCCGGTCTTGCGGGAAAGATCGCGCACCAGCCGCGACATTTTCTGGAAGAGCTGGCGAATGGGGATCATGCGCATCGACATGGCGGTGCGCTGCACGTCCCCGGTAATCCGCGCCAGTTGCCCTAAACTGCGCGCCAGCCGTCCCTGCCCCGCCTGCGCCAGATCGGGATCGTGCATCACCAGCGATTGCGCGATGATCATCTCGCCCACCATGTCGACCAGAAAATCGAGCTTGTGCGTGTCCACCTTCACTGAGCGCGATTCGCCGCCGCGGCCCTCGCCCCCAGCCTCGGCCTCTTTTGGAACCTCGCCTTCTTTCGGCCCTTCCTGCGCCGCGGACAGCGTACTCAAGGCTTGCGAGACCGGATCGGCGGGCTTACCGAGTCCGCGTACCGACTGCAACAGTTCCGCATTATCGGGCGCCAGAGGCATCGCGCCCGTGGTGTGCACCTCGGCCAGATCGTTCAGGCAGCCGTTGAGGTAATCCTTGGTCGCCAGGATCACGTCGATCTGCGCCGGCATGATCTGGATTTCGCCGTTGCGCGCCAGATCCAGCACGGTTTCCACTTCGTGCGCGACTTCCTGAATCTTGGACAGTCCCAGAAAGCCGGCCAGCCCCTTGATCGTGTGGAATCCGCGGAAAATCGCGTGCAGCGCTTCCAGATTGTTCGGATCCTGATCGAGCGCGAGCAGGTGAAGCTCGAGCGCCGTGAGATGTTCGCGGGCCTCCAGAACAAAATCGTTCATCAATTCCGGATCGGCGGCCAGGTCGTTCAACCCCATCGGATTGGGGTTCGGAGGCTGTGAAGACATGCAGGGCTCCTATGCAGGTTCTCCTAAGCAGCCGCGCCAGCCAATCCGCGTACTTCCTGCGTGCTCATCAAGCAGTTGATGTCGAGCAGAACGATGACCTTGCCTTTCGTCTTCGCCATGCCAAGCAGATACGGTGTAACCACGCCACGCCCGAAATCCGGCGTGTCTTCGATATCGGCCGCCTGCAGCGAAAGCACTTCCGACACCTGGTCCACGATGACACCGGTGAGCAGCCGCACGCCATCCTGCTCCAGTTGCACAACCACGATGCAGGTGCGCTGTGTATACTCCTGTGGCGGCATCCCAAATTTCTGGCGAAGGTCCACTACCGGGATGACCTTGCCGCGTAAATTGATCACGCCCTTGACGTAGGCCGGGGTGTGCGGCACGGCCGTGACCTCCTGCACGCCCATGATTTCGCGCACACGCATCACCTGAATGCCGAACTCTTCATTGCCGAGCCCGAAAGTCAGATACTTACCGGCGCGCGGATCGGCCTTCACGCCGCCGGCGGGTCCGGATGCTGTCGCAACACTCGATTCCATGAAGCTCTTATCGGAGCGGGTCACGGATATCTAAGCGAAAAACGTTTTGTGCGAGGAATACTCCGGCTGTTCGAATGGGGAGCGTCGTTAACGAATCACGACCCGCTCAGTGCTCACGCCCACACCGAGCCGCGCGCGACAGCAAGCGGGTCCTAATTATTTCGACAATTCTTCGCCCAGTTGTGGACGCGCTTCATCGTTCTACTCGCGCCGGCGCCAGATCCACGGCCTGCCGCAGAGCCACGACCAGACTCCGTTCATCCGCGATGCCTTTGCCCGCGATGTCGAATGCGGTTCCGTGATCGACGGACGTGCGAATCACCGGCAGCCCGATCGTGATATTCACTCCCGCTTCCAGCCCGAGCACCTTGATAGGCCCGTGCCCTTGATCGTGATACATCGCGACGACAATGTCGTAATCGCCGCGGGCCGCCAGGAAGAAAAGCGTATCGGCCGGCAGCGGTCCCTTGACGTTCCATCCCTTGGCCTGGCAGGCCGCGACCGCCGGCGCGATCTTCGCAGCTTCCTCGCCGCGCCCGAACAAACCGTTCTCGCCCGCATGCGGATTAATTCCGCACACACCGATTCTGGGCGAAGCGATCCCGGCCCTGACCAGCGTCGTCTGCGCGCGCCCGATCACGCGTTCGACCAGCCCCGGCTCGATGCGCTCGATCGCGTCGATCAGGCCGATGTGAGTGGTCACGTGGATCACACGAAGCTTCGGCGACGATAGCATCATGGAGACTTCGGGCGTCTCCGTCAGCGCGGCAAGCAGTTCCGTGTGACCGGGATATTTGTGCCCGGCCGCGTGCAGCGCTTCTTTACTCAGCGGCGCCGTGCAGATGCCGTCCGCCTCACCCGCCTCAACAATTCTCACCGCCCGCTCGATATAGCGGAACGCCGCTTCGCCTGAAATCGCAGAGACCTGCCCAAAAGGATGACCCTTCGGAATTAATTTAAGATCGATGCATTCGACGGCCGTCGTGGCGAACCGCGCCTGCGCGGGCTTCTCCAGACGGTCGACTCGCAGCGAGCTGCCTACAATTTCGCCGGCTTGCCGCAGCCGCTCTGCGTCGCCGATCACCAGGGGATTGCAGATCTCATGCGCTTCCCGGTGCGCCAGCGCCTTCATGATAATTTCCGGGCCGATGCCGGATGCGTCGCCCATAGTGATGGCGATCGTCGGACGGTTCATTCCACGACTCCTGTGCGCCGGATCGACCGCAGGCGCGCTGCGATTCGGGTAAGGCTGCCTTCGTCTCCAAACGCGCCCGCCTTGGTTACCACGGGAACGGATACCTGGCCGCGCGTCAGGCCCAGCGCGATCCCCGGTTCGATTTCGTCAATAAGGCGCAGGCCGCGCACGCCGAAATGAGTGAACAGCGCCGACGCGGTTTCGCCTCCGGTGACCGCAAGGCCGCTCATATGAGACGCCACCGGCTGGAGTATTTCCCCAAGGGCATCGCTGACCCGCGGCCCAACGGAAAGGTCGGGACCACTCTCAGTTCGAATTTCGACCAGCACATCTTCTCCAGCATCGAGACCATCGATCACGCTTTCCTGAAACGCGCGGCGTCCGGCATCCGCTTCGAGCAACATCCTTAAGTGGGCCGCAACCGGACGTACCCCCGGCGACTGCGCCAGAACGCGAGCCGCAGACCGGGAAGCCGCGGCCAGCGAGCCGACCACGATCAGAGATCCCTGCGTGCTCTTTGCATGAACGACAGCGTTGGACCGTGTACCCGGCGTGGCCGCGGCCAAAGCATGGGCCAAGCCGGCGCTGCCGATAAAAAACACCTGTTCGGCCGCGGGCAGGCTTGCCTCCGCAATGCGATCGAGATCGTCCTGGGTGACGGCATCGCAAATTGCGGCGACATCGCCCGTGGCAGCGAGATCGGCGAAAGTGGCTCGCAGCGCATCCGCGCCGCCTCGAACCGTGGAAAGCGGAACCCTCCGGCCGGCGATCCCCGCCGTGGCCAGAACGTCGACCAGATCGGCATTCTGATAGCTGTGCTCGCGCTGCCACACTTCGGACTGCTCCAATGGTCCACCGCCGATGTGAACGTGGCCTTCCTCGGTAGTCCGCCCCGCGGCGGGAAATGCGGGCGCGAAGATGCCCAGGGCGGAGCCGAAGCGCGCATGCAAGGCTTCCATCACCATGGCGATCTCGGCCGCCGGCTGGCCGCGGAGGGTCGAATCGATCTTCTTAAAAAGGTTCGTGCCCCGGTCCAGGAATCCGCCCAGCGCTTCGCGATGCCGGCGGGCCACTTCGGGCGAAGGCAGGTCGCGGCTGTTCGTGTTGTACGAAAGTACGGTCGACGGTTCCAGCGTCTGGTCCCACCCCACAGCCGACTCAATGCCTCTCTTGGCAAACGCGATCGCGCAATCGGCCGCGCCGGTCACATCGTCGGCGACGATCAGCCAGCGGCAGCGCGCCGCGTCGTCTTTGAGATCGGAGCTCAATATCTCACGATACTCAAAATTCGGTCTTCAAAACTCGCCTGGCACATTTTTCCCGATGGATCTGCCATAAAATGGTTGTCGTCGTTATGCGGCGCGCCTCATTGCTGGTATTGATCGTCGCCGGTCTCAGCGCCTGGGGCATCCTGCATGCCCAGCGGCCCTTCAAACAATACGAGGCCACCGAGTACGACGATTTCCCCCTTCCCGGCGATTATCAGCAGGCCACCGAATGGACGCGCGCCCGGCTGCACTACACCAGCGTCTACGGCCGCTACCGCCGCGGATACGATCTGAACTGGACCATCGATTACCCTCGTTCCGACCGGCACCTGTTACAGGGAGTGCGGCGCCTGACGCGAATCGACTCGCGTTCCGTGGAGCAAGTAGTCGACCTCGACGGCGGCGATGACGTTTACAACTGGCCCATGATGTACGCCGTCGAAGTGGGGCATTGGGTCCTGGCCGACGATGAGGCGGCGCAGTTGCGCGATTTCCTGCTGCGCGGCGGATTCCTGATGGTCGACGATTTCCACGGCTCCGACCAGTTCCGGGGCATCAACGAGTGGGCCGTTTTCGCCGCCAGCATGAGCAAGGTCTTCCCGGACCGGCCGATCGTGGATCTCGAAAACCGCGATCCGATTTTTCACACCATTTACGATCTGTCCGACCGCGTGCAGGTCCCCGGCTGGCAGTGGACGCGATCGGGCCTGACCTACGAAAAGGGCGAGACCGGCCGGCCCGAGCACTGGCGCGCGATTTTCGACGATAAGGGCCGCGTGATGGTCGCGATCTGCCACAACATGGACCTGGGCGACGCCTGGGAGTGGTCCGACGATCCGCGCTATCCCGAGAAATGGGCATCGCTCGCGTACCGGATCGCGATGAATTACTTCGTGTACGATCTAACCCATTGATCTAAGCCCGGCCGCTAAGCGTCGATGGACGATGCAGCGTTCCGTCGACGACTTCCACGAAATTTCTCTCTTCGCGCAGGATCAGGCGCTTGGATTGCGCCATGTTGAAGTTCTCGCGAGCTTCCGCATCGGATCGCAGGCGGGCCCGATACGTCTCGTAAGACGCGAGGCTGTCAAATGCGATCAAACCCCACGCGATGTTGTTCGTCCCCTCATGCGGGAGAAAATATCCGATCAGGTGACCGCCGCAGCGCGGAATGATCCGGCCCCAATTCTCGGCGTACTTCTGAAAAGTGTCGCGCTGGAACGGATCGATCTCGTAGCGAATCACGCAGGTAATGGTCATGGGCCCTCTTTCATGGATTCGCGATTCGCCGCAGCCGGAGGTGAGCGCCGAGCCCGTCGCAAGCATGATCTGGATCGCATCCCGGCGGCGAATGTCCATGCGAATCAGTATGCCGGTTGTGATGCAGGGACACTTCGTTTACGATCAAACTATGAATGTCGATGCGCGTGTCTCCGCGATTGCCGCGGCGATCGGCGAGCCCGCTCGCGCCCGGATTCTTTACAGCCTGGTGGACGGGTGTGCGCGGACCAGCACGGAACTGGCTGTCGTCGCCGGCGTGACGCCCTCCACCGCCAGTGTTCACCTCCACCGGCTGAAGGCGCGGAATTTAGTCAAAGTTCACGCGCAGGGTAAACATCGTTATTACAGCCTGGAAGGAGCGGCCGTTGCCGCCGTGCTCGAGGCGTTGAGCGTTCTCGCCAGTGGATCCAGCGCCGTTTTCGTTCCCGCGACGCCCAACCGTTTGCGTGGCGCGCGCACCTGCTACGACCATATCGCAGGCGTGCTGGGCGTCGCACTGCATGACCGGTTCGTGGGACTGAACTGGCTTTCGGCCGGCACAGGATCAACCGACGCTTACGACGTGACGCCACAAGGGGCGAAGGCTTTCGAGGGGCTGGGTATTGGGATTGACGCGACCCGCGGGCTGCGACGCCGTTTCGCCTACGCGTGCCTCGATTGGAGCGAGAGGCGGCCGCATATCGGTGGGGCGCTGGGCGCGGCTGTATTGCACGTCGCGCGAAAGCGGAAGTGGGTGATGCAGGATCTCGACAGCCGGGCTTTAACAGTTACTGCCTTTGGCCGCCGCGAAATGCTTGCCCGCTTCGGGCTGGTGTAAGTCTGATCAGGATTCGGCTTTTTTATCGCTGGAGCTGGCCGCGAAGATGTCGAAAAAGATGCTCACAACGTATCCGACCGCCACGCCCACCGCAATGCATCCGATCGCCGAAAGCGTGAGGCCGACTTCGAATTTGGAACTGACCGGAGCTGCCACAACCACGCCGATCAGACCACCCGCGAGGCACGCGAACAAACGTGTCTGCACAATATACCTCCTGTTACATCCATCGGTGTACCCCCGCCAGGAACCGCTAGGGATTCATGTGCAGTTCATGGCATAGGTCCCTTAGAACTGCGACTGTTTTCCATCCAGTACCCACGCCTTGGAGGACCTAGGAGGTTGTTATGATGACTCGATGTCGAGCCTTCCGATCAAAAAATGGTTGAATCTGGCCGCGATTAAGACGTTAGCGGCAGCGGCGGAAGCCGAGGCGCGAGCGCGCGACGTGCAAGTGACGCTGTGCATCGTCGACGAAAGCGGCAACGTCCTGTTTCTTCAAAAAGCCGACGACGTCGGGCTGAATACAATCCAGTTTGCGCAGAAGAAAGCCCGCTATGCCGCGCTGTACCGGCGTCCCTCGCGGATCGCCGCGGAGCAGCTCGGCAGTGGCAATCTTCAGGTGTTGGCGTTCCCGGACGGATTTCCGAATCAGGGCGGATTACCGATCCAGGTTGACGGGCACACGATTGGCGCCATCGCGGCGAGTGGCGCTGCATCCGAGGTGGATGAAGCGATCGCTCAGGCCGCGATTGACGCCCTGCTCACAAACTGAAGAAATTATTCGGCTTTTTTGCGGCGCATGATGATGACGCCAAGCAAAACTACTGCCAATACCATGCAAACAATGCGAACTGTCCCGGTGTCCATTTCCCCTATCTCCTCTACGGCGTCGATTTCAGAAAAGTATGCGCCGTAAGTACTCTAATCGGAGGGAAGGGCGGTAAGCGTTAGGTGTCCCCTGTCATTCCTTACGACCTAGGCCCTACTACTCAATCTGCTAAGCGTCAGTGGGTCGAACTCCCCTCCGAAGTACTTCCGCAAGGCGTCCATAAAGACCTGGTTATCAGAGGTTGCGTGCGCGAAGAGAGTCATTGAGGACCGGAACTTCAGGTCGTCCGGATACCCCAGAATCTGCTCGATCGGGCGGCTTTCCACCAGAGTCACCAGGCGCGCGCATTCCCGAAGTCTGGGGCCAAGAACTGGATGCTCCAGATATGCCGTGGCTTCCGCGAGCGAAGTAATGGCGAATTCCCTGGCGGTTGCGCTCGATCCCAGCCCATGGATCTGGGGAAAGATGAACCATATCCAATGGGATCGTTTCCGCCCCGCCTTCAGCTCGGAAAGGACCTGCGCGTAAACGAGATCCTGCGCGTTTATGAACCGCTTGAGATGGTAGGGATCGTTATTCATGCTCGCCCCTTGTCAAAGCACGCCCTTTCGAGAATGTGTATACTACACGTCCGGAGGCTCCCGCTATGAGACTCGCTCTGGCTCTGTCGGCCGCGTCGCTTCTTCTGGTTCCCGCGCAAGCCCAACTCGCTGCCCCGAACGCGGCAGGCGTGGCGATGGGGCATGTTCACCTCAACGTCAAGGATATAGACGCGCAGAAGAAATTCTGGATGGAGCAGTTTGCGGCCGTCCCTTTGAAAAAAGAAAATCTCCAGGGCGTAAAAATACCCGGCATGTTGATTCTCTTCAGCAAGAAGGACTACTCGGGCGGCAGCGAGAACACGATGATGGATCATTTCGGCCTCAAGGTTCCGAGCCTGTCGGCGGCTCTGAAGCGCGTCAAAGAGGCCGGATTCACCGTGCAGCGCGAATTCAAAGGGACGGAAGGCTTCCCCAACGCCTATATCTTCGGTCCCGATGAAGTGAAGATCGAATTACAGGAAGACACGGCGCTTCCCTTTCCGGCGATCGCCTATCACCTGCATTTCATGAACGGCGCCGGCGATCAACTTAAGCTTCTCGACTGGTATGCAAAAACGTTTTCGGCAGTGGTAAAAAAGCGTGGCGAGCACGATGCCGCCGACCTTCCGGGAATCAATCTCACCTTCGGAATCGCGAGAAAGCCGCCGACCATCGGCACCAAGGGACGATCCATCGATCACATCGGGTTCGAAGTGAAGAACCTGGAAGCGTTCTGTAAGAAACTCGAAGCCAATGGCGTCAAGTTCGACGTAGCGTACCGGAAAATCCCCGCCGCCGGGATCTCACTGGCGTTCTTAACCGATCCGTTCGGCACCTACATCGAACTGACCGAGGGTCTCGACCAGTACTGATCGCCGTTAGCGCTTCCCGCCGCCGTTCGCGCCGCTCGCAGGGGCCTGCGGCCCGAGGTTTTCATACCACTTGATATTGTGCGTGGCGCCGCCGATCATCACGATGTCCGGACGCCCGTCGCCGTTCATATCCGCCACCTGGCAGCCGGATGCGGACATTCCCATGTGATCCAGTTCCTCGTGATGCCACTGCGTGCCGGCCTCATCCATGGAATAGAAAACGTGTGATGTCGAAACCTTGCCCTTGGCGCGATCGCCGGCCACGATTTCATCCCGGCCGTCGCCATTAAAATCGCCCACGCAGACTTCGTGGCCCTCGGTCAACGCGTCGTAGATCACCTTGCGATTCCAGCCGCCCTTGCCGTCTTCCGTATAAACGACGACTTCGTTGCCGTGCCACGGTTCCACGGCCGCCAGCATGCGCTTCTTTCCCAAATGCGCGATCTTGACATCGCTGGTGCCGACCCGGGGAGCCGGCTCCGTGTCGTGCCCCTTCACGATGATCTTCTTTTCCCATTTCAAGTTATCGCCCTTGCCGGACGCCGAATAAAGCACGACGCCTTCAAACGCCGCGAGCATCAACTGCTCCTGTTTCCCTTTGCCCGTCCAGTTGACTACGCGAACCCGGTGCGTGATGCCTTCCAGATCTTCTGTGACCACCTGACGCTTCCAGTCGCTGGACCAATCTTTCGGAGTCCGATACCAGAACAGGGGCGTCTTGCCGACATAGGTCGGGGCCTCGTTGGCCGAGCCGACCAGCGGAGCGTTGATGAGTTCCTTCTTCCCGTCCCCGTCGATATCCGCCCAGGCAACGTGATGCGACGTCGGGAAGGTATCGATCTTCACCGATTTCCACGGCTCGCGCGGATCGCCCTGGTGAGAGACCAGCCAGTTGTGTCCCGGACTCTTGGCCTGCTGCATCGCGAAGCCGCTCTGAAGCGCCAGTTCGGGGATGCCGTCGCCATCGATGTCATACGCCGCGATGTTCACCTGGCCGAGTAAATCCTTCACGATTACGTGCGGCGTCCAGCTCGGGTTCTCATACCAGTTCAGATCCGGCAACTGCTGGCTGATCCCGATGACGTCGGGCTTGCCGTCCTTATTGATATCCGTCACGATAACGGCGTACCCGCCCTTGGCGTTCGCCTCGATCACGTGATCCTTGAACTGAACGGTTTGCTGGGCGGCGGCAAGGCCGGCAGCGGTGACAAGCAGCAGAAGGCTTCGGCGCATAATAGCTACATCATACGCCCGAAAATCGTGAAACGCTCGTCGCCGGAAAACAATATGTCCCGGCGCGCTGGTTGGCTGACAACGCCCCCGTCAGACTCGCTGATGATTTATGATTCTCTTGGACTGCCAACGGGAGAATCACGATGAACCTAAAGTTAGCGATCGCCATATTTGGAGCCTCGACGCTCGCGTTCTCGCAGACCGTCGCCGTGCGTGCCGGGCGCTTGTTCGATCCGGCATCCGGCCAGATGGTTGCGAACCAGGTGGTGATCATCCAGGGCGATCGCATCACCCAGGTCGGCGCATCCAACACAGCGATTCCCGCCGGCGCGAGAGTGATCGACCTGAGCCACGCAACAGTCCTTCCGGGCCTGATTGACGGTCACGTCCATCTGACCGACGCCACGGGCGGATTGCAGCACCAAGCGCTGGTCGCGTTTCATAGCGCCATGGAAAGCCTGAAAGCTGGCTACACCACCCAGGTGGCGCAAGGCTCGCATGGCGGCGGATATGCCGATGTCGAGTTGAAACGGGTCATCGATAGCGGCATGCTTCCGGGCCCGCGAATTCTGCCCGCTGGACCCATTCTGGGGATCACGTCCCCGGGCAACGGACCGTATCCTCTCGAATTCAAGCCGTTCGAGCAGGAGATTGTCGCCAACGGCGCCGGCGCGCTGCGCGCAGGTGTTCGTGAACTGGCCCATTACGGGGCCGACCACGTGAAGATCCACACCACCGGTCCGTTCTATTTCAAGCCCGACGGCGAGATGGTGAATCAAGGCCTTCCCAGCCTGGATGAACTGAAAGCCGTGGTCGACGAAGCCAACCGCCGCGGGATGTTCGTCGCCAGCCACACCTACGGCGGGGACGGCTTGAAGTGGGCCATCGAAGCCGGCGTCAGCGACATCCAGCATGCAGTCGCCGCCGACGATGCCGATATCAAGGCGCTTATCCAAAAGGATTTGCCCGTAACCTCGACCATTCTCGATCTTCGCCAGGACGAGCCCGGCGATTTGAAACAGTGGGCTCCTTACAGCCGCTTCCGGTTGATGGAAAAAACCTGGAAGAAGATGCTGGCGGCCGGCGTGAGGCTCGGCTACGGCAGCGGCGCGACGCCGGTCTCGAACGGCCAGGGGCGGATCTTTAATAAAGAATGCAACTGCTCGCACGGCGTGCAAAGCGAGATGTTCCCCATCTTCGTCAGTTGGGGTGCGACGCCGGTGTATACCTTGCGGATGGCCACGATGGTCAACGCCCGCATCATTCACATGCAGGACAAAATCGGTTCCCTCGAAAAAGGCAAATTCGCCGACCTGATCGCGGTCTCAGGTGATCCATTGCAGGACATCACCGAAATGCAGCGCGTGAAATTCGTTATGAAGGGCGGCGCTGTTATTCGCGACGACTTCGCGAATCGCCACAAAGCTTCCGGAGCTAACTGAAGCGTCCGGGGCTGGTTAAGGTTTGCGCCGGGCCCTGCCGATAGATTTACCTGCAGCGAGGGATTATGCGCAGGTTTTTCAAACTCAGGTTTTTTAAAATTATCGTGCGGTTCTTAGCCGTCGATCCGGTGTTCAGCGGGCACAGCCGATTTATCGCGTAGGAACCTCCGCGCGATTAACGCGGCCGCAGCTCGGAGATCATCAATCCGATCGAGTAGCTGCCCTCGTTCTCTTCGCACCGGCACACCTCGCCGAAGAGCACCATTCCCTGCCCTTCTATCTTCACCTCCGCGCCGCATGGGATCGGCTGCGCCGAGGTGATCCGTAGGCCGCTTCCGGACATGTCGATGACATTGCAGGAAAGATCGGGTTCGCCCAGAATCTTGAGGATCGTCAGTGTTACGGGAGCGTTCGCGGTCAGGCGCGATTCACGCCGTTGATTGGTGGATTCCATGGGATTAACTTGCCGAAATGAGCGCCTTCCAGGAAGCAGTCAGGTGCGGGATCACGCCGGCGGCAGTTAACGCAATCATCAGCCACACGATCGCGTAGTCAAGGAGCTTCTGCCGTCTGGTGTTTCCCACTGTGTCCGTGGCCTTCCAGAAATTCACGGTCATAGAGATATCATCGGCCCGGCGCCCCACTCGCGGCTAGAGTGAGAACACTAAGGCACTGCCCCGGTTCCTACCTAAGGGGTCGCCAAATTACCCCGCGACGCGGCTCTTGGAGGCGTATCCCCTTCGAGCACCTCCAGCTTGTGGCGGATGCCTTCGATGACAGCTTTCTTGTACGGCGAGTCTGGCATGGACTCGGCGACACTTAGCCGGTAAAGTTCCCAATCACGCTCGGTCATAGAGCCGAGAGCGGAATCGCTGCTTCTGCCGTCTGCTCGGGCGTCCAGTCCGGGCGTTCCGGCGGAAACTTCCGCCCTCCAGAGCATCGTAGGCTGAGTCAGGGGCAGCCTCAATCCCCTTGGAGTACCAGCGGTACCGATTACTTCCTACTTACCAGTAAGAAGGTATTGCGCCACGGCTACGGCGAGCCCGATGACGCCGGAGAGTAGCCAAAGCCTCCAGCGGGAGGCAGTCGGCGTTACCTGATCCAGGTCGCAACCGCACGCGTCGCAATACGGCGCGGTCGCTAAAGATACGGTTTTGCAAGCGGGACAGTTTCTGGTCACCTTGAGGCGATTGTGCCCCGGTGGCCGTTTCCCGACAACCTATCGCAGGTACCGTTCCCGTAGATCGAGCGGTCTCAGAGTACTATTCAGAGCGCGACCCGCGTCCAGTCGAATTGACCTCTTCCTCCATGAGTTTCCGGTTCAAGCGGCTCAACTCGGCTAAGGCATTGAGGGAATGGGAAAGAATAAGCCCCACGATGTAACCGGTCTCAGCGGCTTCGGCGTAACATACCTCCCCGAGGAACAGAGAGTCGCCCGCTTCTACCTGCACCGGCGCGCCCGTGGCAATCGGCAGCGGCACGCTGAGGCGCATTCCTTTACCCGAGGCATCGACGACGCGCGCCTTCATCATCCCGTCGGAATGCATCCCCAGGACCGTCAGGGTTACCGGGACGTCAACGCTGAGCCGCAATTCTTCCCGGCGCTCCAGGACCTCCTTGTCGGACGCCGGAACGGGGGCGAGAGGCAGAGGATTGTCGGTGAGGATGGACATACAAATCTTCCTTCCTCTAAGTGATCGGGGATTCAGGGGAGGGCCTGCATAGTCCCCAATCGCGGGAGGTCCTACCCCTAAACGGATATAACGTTATCTTTTCCAGCTATTTCTTCAGATTAGTTTCAAAGAGCTGGAAAATTCTTTTGTACTCGTCCGCCCAACTCGACGGCTGCAGGAATCCGTGATCCTCCACCGGGTACGGCGCAATCGACCAGTTGTCCTTGTGAAGCTCGATCAGCCGCTGCACTAAGCGGACTGAATCCTGGAAGAAGACGTTCGTATCCACCATGCCGTGGCAGATCAGCAGCGCTCCCCTGAGTCCCTCGGCAAAATAGATCGGCGAGGACTTGCGGTATGCCTCCTCGTCCTTCTGCGGGACGTTGAGGATATTTGCCGTATATGGATGGTTGTAGTGCGCCCAGTCCGTCACCGGCCGCAGAGCGGCTCCGGCTGCGAAAACGTCGGGAGTGGTGAACATCGCCATCAACGTAATGAACCCGCCGTAGCTTCCGCCGTAAATTCCGATCCGCTTCGGATCGGCTCCCTGGGATACCAGCCATTTCGCTCCGTCGACGTTGTCTTCGAGATCTTTGCCTCCCATATGCCGGTAAATCGCCGTGCGCCAGTCCCGCCCATAACCGGCAGAGGCCCGGTAATCCATATCCAGCACCATATAGCCGTGCTCCATCAGAAAATGATGAAACAGATATTCGTGCGAATAGTTCGGCGACCAATACTTCATCACGTTCTGCGCATAACCCGCGCCGTGAACAAACACCACCGCAGGACCTCCGCTGCGGTAATTGGCCGGCTTATAGAAGTGCGCCGGAATCATTGCCCCATCACGCGCGGGCACCTGGATGATCGGTACATCGATCCACGGATACTCTGAAAAATCCTTGGCAGGCGATGACGTGAGCTTCTTCTCGCTGGCGCCCGCCTGATTGTCGGCGACGAACAATTCCGGAGGCTTGGTGGTGTACGAGTACACGTCCGCCATCCACTTCTCGTCCGGCGAAAGAGTCACGCGATGATTGCCGGCTTCCTTTGTAATTCTCGTCCGGGCGCCGCCGTCGACGCTCATCGAATAAAAGTGCCGTTCGCCCGGCCCGACTTCACTTGTCGTCAGAAAGAATTTCGAACCGTCTTTGGAGAGTTCGACCGCGGTCACCTCAAACTTGCCGCTCGTCAATTGCTTCGGTTCGCCGCCATCGACGGAAGCCTTGTACAAATGGGCGTAGCCGTCGCGCTCGCTCTCGAAATAAATCTCATTCCCGTTCTTCAACCACCCCAGTGTCTGCGCACCGAAGTTATTGATCCATGCATCATCGTGCTCCGTGAACACGACGCGCGTCTTTCCAGTCGATTTATCGAGCGCCAGAATCCAGCGGTCCTTGTTATCGGTCGCCCGCGCGATCATCACTGCATTGGTTCCCTGCTCGTTCCACACCGGCGCTTGAAACTGAACTTCGCGATCCTTCAGGCCGTCATCCACCCATTTCACTTCGCCCGTCACAGCGTCGACTACGGCAGCCCGGAGCTTGGCCTGCGCATCGCCCGCGTTATTGCGCCCTGGAATTTCTTCCGTGTACGCCGATTCGTTCACATAGCTCGGCACGTTGTCCGGTTTCGAACCCTCGCCCGCTTCGCTGATCATCGCGATCACGCAGGATTCATCCGGGCAAAGATCCAGGCGGCTGACGCTCTGCCTGGCCTGCAACTGAAACGGCTTCCGCGGGTGATCCTTCTTCTTCTTGGCTTCATTCTCTTCCCGAACCTTCGCCCGCTCCCGCACGATCTCCAGCAGCTCTTTTTCCTGCTTCTTCAGAAATTCCTGGCTGTCGGTTCCTTTCTGCTCCGTCGAGCCGCGCTCCGCCGTTTGCGCTCCGCCGCGTCCTCCCCGTCCGCCGCCGAAGCCGGCAACGGCAGGCGCCGCCGCCCCGCCCGGCGTTACGATCTCCGTCATCTGCTCAAGCATCCCGGTATCGAGCGCCATGACAAAAAGATTGCCGCCGCGCGTAAAAGCGACGCGTTTCTCGTCGTGCGTGAACCGGGGATTCGTTTCCGCTTCCGCCGTCTTCGTGAGCCGGCGTGCGGCGTTCATCGAGAAATCGTACAAATACACATCGCCATCGAACGTGTACAACGCTTTCTTGTGATCGCGCGTGGAACTGCCATTGGCAGGCGGCGCGGTCTTCGCCTCATCGTCGCTCAACTTCCGTAATCCCGATCCGTCGCGACCGATAACGTATGTATCCAGCGGATGGTCAATCGGATCGCTCGCCTGCTTCCACTGAAAATAAATCTTCGCGCTGTCGCCGGACCATCGAACGGCGGTCGGTTCATACCCATACAGCCCCGGTCCGCGCATGATGTTGTCGATGGTCAGCGCGAATTTCTTCTGCGCGGAAACCTCGGTCAACTGCCCTAAAACAAGCGTGCACACAAGAACCAGCGTCAGACTTCGTTTATCCCGCATAAATTGTGATTCTAAATCATCGCGAGCAGGCGCTTAAAACCTTCCTCCAATACATCGGATCTGGTAAGCAGACTAATCACCAGAAATGCTTCCGACTCGAAGTCGAAAAAGAATCCTGGCTGCACCAGCACGTCGTGCAGGCCGAGCGCCATCAGCGCCCATTCCTCCTCGCCGCGGATGCGCGGCACTTGCAGGATTCCGGACCATCCGCCCTCGGTATTGAGTAACTGAAATTCCGATCCTGCCCTGGCCGCAGTCATCCACGCTCGATTGATTTGCGTGCGTTGCCGAATCTGTTCGCGCGGCCCTTCCGAGAGCGCGAGCAGCGCCGGCAGCGCAACCTGTACCGGCGTGGCGACGGAGAGAAATGTATCCGCGATCAGTTCCAGGCGCTCCAGCGCAGCCTTGTGGCCTTCGCCGCCCGCCGCGATCCATCCGAGCTTCATCTGCGGAAGTCCGGCGATCTTCGACAATCCGCTCATCCAAAACGTCAGCGCGCGCGGCGGCGCAAGCTTCCCGGCGGAACGGAACCCGTAGTCCAGGAACACTTCGTCCATCAGGATCGCGATCCCGCGCTCCGACGCCAGAACCTGCAACCGCTCCGATTCCTCCGGCTTCAGGAACGATCCCGTGGGGTTATTCGGATTCACCACCACGATCGCCCGCGTCCGCGGCGTGATGGCGCGCTCCAGTTCGTCAAAGTCGATGTGCCATCCGCCGTCGTATCGCAAAGGATATTGCCGCACTCGAACCGATTCGAGGTCTGCCAGAAATTCGAACAACGGATAAGACGGACGCGGCGTCAGAATTTCATCGCCCGGATCGGCCAGCAGCTTGAACAAATAGCCGTACGCTTCGCTGGTGCTGGCCGTAAGCAGGATATTCGACGGCGCAACGTCTCGCCCTCGCTGCCAATAGTAGTTCGCGACTGCTTCCCGAGCCGATGCGTGCCCGCGCGGCGCCGGGTCATACCTTATCCCCTGCGGATCCGCGAGAGCGGCGAGCATCTCGCGCTCCGGGTAATCGAATCCCGCCTGGGTCGGATTGGATTCCGTCAGATCCAGAATGCGCGCGCCGGCGCGGCGCTTTTCCTCATGAAGCGTCGATAAAGGATTCCGCGGAAGATCCCACTGCAACCGGTGAGAAAACACGATCGCAATGGTAACAGCCGGGTTATCATAGGCGCTATGTCTGCTCCGTCTTCGCAACCGAGTCCCGAAGTCATTTTCAACGCAATGAACGCGTACCAGCGTTCCATGACCCTGAAAGGCGCCATCGATCTCGAATTATTCACGCACATCGCCGACGGCGCAACTACAGCCGCCGAACTTGCAAAGCGATCGAGCGCATCCGAGCGCGGCGTCCGGATTCTTTGCGACTATCTGACGATTCAAGGCTTTCTGACCAAGAGCGGCCAGAACTACGGTCTCTCGCCCGACGCTGCTGTATTCCTGAACAAGAAATCGCCGGCGTACATGGGATCGATGGCGGGCTTTCTGGTTCACGAGGTGAATCTCGCGAAGTATCGGGACATCGCCGCGGTAGTGCGCCATGGGGGCAGCCTTCCCAGCCCCGAAGGACACATGGACCCGGACAATCCCATCTGGGTCGAATTCGCGCGATCCATGGCTCCCATGGCCGCGATGGGCGGCCGGAACCTGGCGCCCCTGGTTACCAAACCGGGAACCCCCGTGAAAGTGCTCGACATCGCTGCCGGGCATGGCCTTTATGGAATTTCCGTCGCCCTGTTCAACCCGGCGGCTCAAATCGTTGGCGTCGATTGGAAGAACGTGCTCGCAGTAGCGCTCGAAAATGCGGCCAAGGCCGGCGTCAGCGATCGCTATCAGACCATCCCCGGCAGCGCCTTCGACGTGGATTTCGACTCAGGATACGATCTGGTGCTCTTGCCGAATTTCCTGCACCACTTCAGCGTCGCGACCAATACGGCATTGCTCAAGAAAATCCGCGCGGCTCTGAAACCGGGCGGCCAGGTCGCAACGCTCGAGTTCGTCCCCAATGACGACCGGATCACTCCGCCGATGCCCGCCGCGTTTAGCATGATCATGCTCGCCACGACGGATCATGGCGATGCGTTTACGTTCCGCGAACTGGATCAAATGTTCCGCGACGCCGGATTCAGTGAGAGCACGCTGCAAGACATGCCCCAATCCCCGCAGCGGTTAATTTTGTCCAAGGTATAAAGACGGGTCCGGGCCCGCTTGTTACCGCGCGCGGTTCTGTGCCAGCCGCACCGAACCGCGCACGGCAGTGACCGCGTACCGACGTTTACTTCTCAACCGCCATGACGCTGCCCTGCGTCCCCTCGTTCGACGTGCCGACGGTCACAATGATCGTGCGCTTCTTGCCCGCATCCTCCGCCGTGACCATTCCGCCCTGCTCGCCCGTCGTCATCAGCTTGACCTCGAAGCCGCCCGATTTGAGTTGATCCTGATAGTAGGCGATCACCTTGCTCGCCGTATCACTGGTCTTGAAAGTGAACGTGTTCGAACTGCCCTCTTTGGTCTGAGTCGCCATGGTGCCCTGCGGCGACGAACCGGGGTACACGGGGACCCACGCCGGCGCCGTATTTCCCGCGGCCGCGCCGAACTTCATGGTGCCCTCCGAGGATTGCACCGTTACCGATCCATTCTTGCCATCGCCGTTTGCGCTGAACTTCACTTCCTGGCCATCGTCGCCGACCACCACCAGAGACTTCTTTTCCGTGTCGAACTTGAACGTGACCACCTTGCCTGAAGTCTTGTCCCGCATCGTGATGGTTCCCGTGCGTTCGTTGGTCGACACGGTTTCCATATTCGGATTCACCGCCGCGGCCATTTTCGCCATTGCGAGACCCGGATTCCGCTTCATCAAATCCGGATCGAATCCGGCATTCTTCACGGCGCGCACCGCCAGGAACCCGATCACGCCGCAGGTGAGCATCCCGCCAAACATCAGCACCACGAGCCCTCCCAGAATCCATACCCATGGGCTGGTTTTCTTCACTGGCGCTACCGGAACCTGCGGAGGCAGGCCGGGATTCATTCCGCTGGACATGTTTTATTCCCCTTTCCCCAAATCATAACGGTACGTCGATGTTTCTGATTACGCATGTTTGCGATCACGCAAAGGTACTACTCAGAATCGGCATTCCCGCGCCTGTACAATAGGTCCTCATGACCCACAAATTTCAGACCTGGGACTCCATCCCGCTCGAGCACATGAGCGACGTGATCTCCCGCAAGCTGGTCACCGGCGAAAAAGCCATGGTCGCACAGGTGTTCCTGAAAAAAGATGCCGTGGTGCCCGAACACCACCATGAGAGCGAGCAGATCACCTACATCCTCGAAGGCGCGCTTAAATTCGAACTGGAGGGCAAGGAAGTGGTCGTTCGCAAGGGCGAGGTATTGCATATTCCCTCGAACGTGCCGCATCGCGCCGTCGCGCTGGAAGACACGCTCGACCTGGATATTTTTTCTCCGATCCGGACTGACTGGCTCACCAAGGACGATGCTTATCTTCGCCGCGGTGAACGCGAGAAAACCTAAATGGATCTCGGAATCAAAGACCGCGTCGCCCTGGTCGCCGCATCCAGCCAGGGCCTGGGGAAGGCCGTCGCCATGGGCCTGGCGCGGGAAGGCGTGAAACTCGCCCTTTGCGCTCGCAACGCCCAGGCGCTGATGGCCACCACCGAGGAGATCGCGACCGCACACAACGTCGACATTCTGGCAAACACCGTCGACGTGACCAACGAGCAAAGCGTCCGCGACTTCGCCGCCAAGGTGACGGATCGCTTCGGGAAAATCGACATCTGCGTCACCAATGCCGGCGGCCCGCCTGCCAAGCCCTTCGACGCGACCACCACGGACGAATGGCG
>Ga0070731_10001528_pt1 | contig 23788 bp, 27 predicted proteins | sample Coa_R1_2_FD_66448 | JGI IMG/M metagenome (GOLD analysis project Ga0070731, IMG submission 66448) | Surface soil microbial communities from Centralia Pennsylvania, which are recovering from an underground coalmine fire - Coalmine... | ecosystem: Environmental > Terrestrial > Soil > Unclassified ... | reverse complement strand
ACCCCCGCCGCCGTAACCCCCACGACCACCCCCGCCGCCGCCCTCGCCCTTGGGCTTGGCCTCGTTAACCGTGATGGCCCGGCCCTTGATTTCCTGGAGGTTGAGAGCCGAGATGGCCGCCGTGCCCTGGGCCTTGTCGGGCATCTCGACGAAGCCGAAGCCCCGCGACCGGCCCGTCATCTTGTCCATGATGATCTGGACCGACGAGACCTCGCCGTGCGCTTGAAAAGCCGCCCGGATGTCTTCCTCGTTGGCCTCGTACGACAGGTTGCCTACGTAGATGTTCACCATCTACATCCTTAAAAAGATAGAAACGAACCTTCAACCGGGAAGGGGGATCGGAACGATCGTAGACGTGAGTCAGCGAGCAGTCGAACCAAACTTCCCAACGGGGACAGTCTACCGAAGTACGGGCCCCCTGGCAAGGGCATCGTCATCAATCGGCGCGCAAGCACCCGGGGACGCTCCTGCCGGCACGCCGGCATTCAGGAGGTGATGAAGGTGTCGACATGGCCGAGGTTTTCGGCCACCACCCGGACGTGATCGCCCGGCTGGACGGCGATGAGGGCGAGGGGTGTTCCGGTGAGGATGAGCTGTCCGGGAGCGAGGGCGCGGCCGTATGCCTTCAGGTGGCGTTCGAGCCAGGCGAGGGACCCCAAGGGCCCGCCCGGCACGCCGGCTGCCGGCCCCTCTTCGACGAGGCGGCCATTGATCTCGATCTTGAGGGTGGCCGCGGCCTCGAGATCGCCCCCGGCGAAAGCGTCGGGCAACACCACCCCCGCGTGGATTCCGTTGTTGGCCACGAGTTCAGGTAGGCCGGGCCGGGCGCCGCGGAAGACGAAGTTGTGCAGCTCGATCACCGGAAAGACGCGGGCGATCCGCCCCCCTTCGCCAAGCGTCGCCGCCAGCTCTCCCTCGATGGCGAGATTGGCGAATGCCCCGTATGCCAGCCGGGCGCCGTTGGGCCGCAGCTCGCTCGCGAACAGGCATCCTCGGATCGGTCCGTCCATGCCGAACTGCGCCCGCACGCGCGGGCCCGTGCAGCCGACCTTGTACCCGGCCAGCGTGTCGCCCTCCGCGATCCTCGTCGACGCGACGAGATCCTGAACGGCGTAACCCTGATCGAGGTCCAGCGCTCCACCGGCGAAGCACGTCCCGGGCGTACCGGCGCGGTAATCCGAAAGCTGTCGGCGAGCGATCGATTCGAGAGCTCTCGAGGCCGTGTCTGCCATTCGATTGCGAGGATAGTCGTTTCGACCCCAGCCAACGAAGCATTTCTTATAGGAGTATTCGGCTCACGGGAGCCGATCGAAATGCAGATTCGCCGCCCCTGCCCCCACTGGAACACCGTGTCCAGGGCAATCCGAGGTCAACAACCAAGCTACTGTTTGACCAACCGGTAATGCACCACGGCCTTGGATGCGCTAAAGCTCTCGCAGCGGTACTGCCCTCCTAGCGCATCCAGTCCCTCGAAGATCCGCTCGCCCTTGCCGAGAAGTATCGGCGCCTGCACCAGGTGCAGCTCGTCCACCAGGCCTGCCTTCAGATACTGCCGTATGGTCTCAGCCCCGCCGCCGATGCGCACATCCTTGCCCCCCGCCGCTTCCAGGGCCCGCTGACGCGCAGCCGCGATGCCTTCCGTGACGAAATGAAACGTGGTCCCGCCCTTCATCACCAGGGGCTTGCGCGCATGATGGGTGAGCACGAACACCGGATGATGAAAAGGCGGCTCTTCCCCCCACCACCCCTTCCAGCTCTCATCGCCCCATCCGTCCCTCACCGGCCCGAACATGTTGCGACCCATGATCGTGGCTCCGTTGTTCTCAAACGACTTGGCGGCGAATTCCTCATCCAACCCCTCGGTCGCGCCGCCGGCGTTGCCGAACATCTTCTGAAACGTCCTGGTGCCAAAGGCCCACGCATGGAGCGCCATGCCCCCCTCACCCATCGGGTTTTCAAGCGACTGATGCGCCCCCGCCATAAAGCCGTCAAGCGACATCGAAACCGCCCGGACCACGAGTTTAGACATAGAGATGCTCCGAATAATGCCGACCATGCCTTCCATAACGAAGCACTTAGGAATCTTCTTCCATCGCCCACCACCGCCGCTCCTCCCAGTGCCAGATCATCTGCTGATCCCGGTACTGGGGATTGGACCACCGGTCGTCTGAGGCGAGAATATTGAAATACGCGAAGAAGGCCTCGGTAGGGACCCAGGGGATGGGCGCCTGGAGATCTACCTCGGAGGGGTGCTTGCTCACGAGGTCATTCTATGACGGGTCCCCTCCGGCTGTACACGGACACTGCTGCCCCCATTTCGCGTGAGTATTGGGCGACCCACTCCCCTGCTGTTGCAGGCGTATTACTAATGTGAGGTAAACCGGAGGGTCCTTCCTATGGAACGACCGGACTCATCGCGGGAGATCCACCGGCATCATGTCGTTGTGTCCATCGATGACGAGCCTGAGGTGCTCCGTTCGCTCCAGAGGCTCCTTAGACGAGAGCCCTACGAATTCCTGACCACTGAAAAGCCTGACCAGGCTTTGGACTGGATCCTTCAGAAACATGCCAGCATGATCATCGCAGATCAACGAATGCCCTCCATGTCGGGGTTGGACCTTTTGGAGATAGTAAGGCATTGCTCTCCTTCGACTGTCCGCGTCATGTTGACCGCCCATTCGGAACTCACCGGGATCATGAAGATCAAGAAGATCGACGCCATCCAGCGCCTTCTCCGCAAGCCATGGGACTCTGAGGAACTAAAGCATTGCCTCCGTGAACTGCTTCAGGAGCAGGAACTTAGTGTCAAAGGGGACGATTTGCCCTTGGCGCAAGGGAATTGACCCAGAGCAACTCGGCGCTGAGCCGGCACACCACGAGCCGGACGGTCGTCCTGCGTGTCACCGGAGTCCCCCGACACGGACAGTCGCTCGACCACGAGGGCTTCCCGCATGCCGGGCTGAAGCGCTGCCTGCGCTTTGTAAGCCTCGGTCATGGGTCTTCCGAAAGGACGACTATTCAGCCGTCGTGCGGCCGCGAGAACCGTCGCGAGGCGATTCATCCGCGCGTGGATATCCGGGGGGAGTCAAGCTCTGGAGGTCCAGAGGTTCCGTCAACAAGGGTGTAAATAGCCAGGCGGCGTCTCCTACCGGAGTCCAGTTTCAGGCCTCCCCTTAGCGATCGCCCCATTCACCTCGGTACGCTTGACCCGCTCGCGCAAGTGCAAGCCGGCGCCCCGCCTCCAGGCTCCGGGCCTTCCGTCGAACGACGGGTGACGGGGGATCCTCCCGACCCACGGCCGCGCCAAGCTAGCCTGCGGGGGCGTCGCAGATTCCCGTACAGCCACAGGCCTGCGCCTGCCTGCTGCGAGGCTCCCCTCGGGAACTCCGGGACCAGGGCCCCCCACTCCCCTCCTCAAGGCATGACGGACACCCCCTGGAAGAACGGAAACGCGGTCCCGTAGCCCCCGTGATTCTGGCTTCCCCGGGGCGGCCCCATCGGGGGGATTCCAAAGTAGACATAGCCGGGACTCTGTTCCGGAAGCGGGTGGGCCGCCAGCCGTCGCCGATGGGCCGCCTCCGCGGCGACCGCCTCCGGAGTCTTCATCGTCACCTCGCTTCGACGTTCCAGTTCCCCGCGGGAGACCCAGCGTCCATTCACCGGCACCTGGTCGAGGAGCCGGTGGGCCGGTCCGTATTGAGGATCAAGCGCGATCGTCTTCTCGAGGAGGGGTTCGACATAGCGGACGAGCCCATGATCGCGGGCCCACAGGGCGAGCGCGAAGACCTCGGCGGCGCCCGGCTGGGGTCCCAGCGCCGAAAGGCGGCCCGGGTATTCGTCCATCGCCGTCGGCCGCGGGACGACCGCCTGGACCTGATCGGCCGGGAACGTCATCGTGCCCCAGCCCGTTTCGACGATGAACTTACCGGGTTCCTGTCGGACGATTCCCTCGAGGACTTGTCCACTGCGGAGCCGCAGTTCATCCGCCCGGGCGGCGGCCGGGATCCAGAGCACCGCGAGCGCCGGCGCGATCCAGCGCCCGAGGACTTTCCCTCGGGTTCCTTTCGAGTGCATCATGGGATTCCTCCTGTGGGTTCCCGGGGTGATCTCATCCCCAGGGGGCTTCCGATCCGTCTTTCCGATAGCAGCGTCCGGTGGGTCCGGAGATCTCCAGTCCCACCAGTGTCCGGGCGAGCGGGATCAGGGTTTCCGGCTCGTCCCGCGCCGTCGGGTTCATCCGCGTCCGGATCTCCCCGGGTTCGATGGCATTCACTCTCCACCGATCCTGAAGCTCCAGCGCGAGAATCCGGGTGAGCATGTTCAGTCCGGCCTTGGCCACCCCGTAGGCCCCGTAGGATTCCCGGGCGACCCGGCCCAGCCCCGAACTCACATTAACGATGTTTCCCCGGCTCATGATCCGGAGGGCGGATTGCACGACCAGGAACGGGCCCGTTAGATTGATGTCGAGGGTCTCACGCCACGCGGCGAACGGCTGCGCGATCAGCGGGCCCTGTCGGAGCACGGCCGCGTTATTGACCACCGCGTCCAGATGGCCCCAAAGGCTCCCGATCCGGTCGATGAAGCGGTCGATCGCGCCGGGATCCCGGACGTCCATCCCCTCCGTCACGGCACCTGCTTCCCGAAGCGATTCCAGCGAGTCTCCGTGGCGGGCGCAAACCGAGACCAGGGCGCCTTCCTCCAGAAAGGCGTGCGCGAGCGTCCGTCCGATCCCCTGGCTGCCCCCGGTGATCAGGACCCGTCTCCCCCGCAGGGAAGGTCGGGACCCCAGATCGAGCGCCGCCGTCATCCCCGCCCCCTCGCGGGGCAGGCGGGGAACGGCCCCGGCGCCGCCGGCGTCCGCCACCACCGTCGTTCCTGACATCCTTCCATCACCCGCTAAGCCCTCATGGGGGCGAGCCTGTTCCCGAGCCCTTCGTTACGGCGGGCCTCATAACGGCGTCCAGGGCTGGAGGTTCATTGGAGTGGAACGGACGATCGCAGGAGGCAACCGTGAAGGAACTGATTCGAGACATCATGACCCGGGATGTGGAGTCGGCAGAGCCGGATATGACCGTCCGGGATGCCGCTCGACTGATGAGGGCCCGGAATATCGGATCCCTCCCGGTCTGCGAGGGGGGGAAGGTCATCGGCATGGTGACCGACCGGGACATCACCATCCGAGCGGTCGCGGATGGGCGGGATCCGGCGTCCACTCGGGTGGACGAGCTGATGAGCCGCCAGGTCGTGAGTGTAAGGGAAGACTCGCCTCTGGGCGAAGCGGAACGGCTGATGCACGACCAGCAGCTTCGTCGACTTCCCGTCGTCAACGGGGCGGGCGAGCTCGTCGGCTATCTCGCGCTGGCGAAGATCGCCTTGACGGAACTTCCCGAACAGACGGGAAAGGTGATCCAGGGCGTCTCCCATTCCACGAAACCGGCCCCGATGGACGTTCATGAAAAACACCAGCGAGCGAAACCCCGCTAAACGGCGGCCGCGTCCCCGGGCGCCGCAGTTTGAGATGGTGAGCCTCGGAATCCCCTCGCCGCTGCTCCTGCAAGGAGAAGGCCCCGCCAAGCGTGGCTCCGGAGCCGCGCGGCGTCGGCGTCCCCAAGAGCGTCCAGGGGACGGAACTCCGTGAGGACGAGTCCCCTGCCCCGGTTCCAGGATCGGTCGGAGGCGGCCCGACGGATGGCGCTCGCGCTCACGGCCTACCGGGACCGGCGGCCCCTGGTGCTGGGCATTCCTCCGGGCGGGGCCGTGATCGCGGAGGTCGTGGCCCGGGAGCTGGGCGGCGATCTCGACGTCACCCTGGTCCGCATGCTGGCCGCTCCGGGAGGGTCGTTCCCGTCGATCGGCGTCATCGCGGAAAGCGGAGGGACGATTCTGGAACCCGGCTGGGACAGGCTGGCGACTCCGTCCACGCTCCAGGCGGAGCGCGAAGAGGCGCTCGCCCAGCTGCGTCGCCTTCGGGAGGGATATACTCCGCAATCGGGGCCCATCGACCCCAAAGGCCGGCTTACCCTTCTTGTCGACGACGGAGCCTCGAGCGCGGCCTATTTGACCGCGGTCCTCCTCTCCCTTCGGGCATCCGGAGCGGAGATGCTGGTCGCGGCATCGGCCGTCGCCTCGATCGAGGCGATGGAACAGCTCCGCCGGGAGGCGGATGTGGTGATCTGCCTGCGCACTCTTGAACCCTTTGGATCCGCGTCGGCCTATTACGACCATTTCGAAGAACCCTCGGAACGACAGATCCAGGACTTCCTGAGAAGGGCCTCCCGGAAGCCCCTGCACCGGGGGATCGCATGAGCCCGGCCAGCGCCCTCTTCCGGCCCCGAAGCGAGGAGGCGGTCCGGCTTCCGGCGGCAGGCCTGGAGCTAGAAGGACGACTCGGCCTTCCCCCGACCCCGCGGGGACTCATCCTGCTCCCCCAGGCCGCGAGCGCCAATCGATTCGGCCTCCGGCTCGGCGAGCTCGCCCGCGCGCTCCGGCTGGCGGGATACGCCACGCTGATCGCGGACCTCCTCTCGGAGGAGGAGGATCGACATTACGCCCGGCGCTTCGAGGTTCCCCTTCTCGCGGACCGTCTCCTTCGGGTGTCGACGAGCCTTCGGGCCTGGCGCGAGGAATGGGAGCTCGGGCTCGGTGTCCTCGCGACGTCGAGCGTCGCGGCCGCCGCGCTGCGGGCCGCGCGGGACGGTTCGCTGGATCCCGGGGCCTGGGTGTTCTGGGAGGCCCGGCTCGATCTGGCGCCCGATCTCGTCTCCGAGATCTCGGTCCCCACCCTGCTCCTCAGCGGAGCCCGGAATGTCACGCTCACCCGCCTCCACGCGGAAGCCTATCCGAGACTTACCGCCCCAAAGGACCTCCTCGTTCTTCCCGGCGCGATGTGCCTCCTGGAGGAGGGAGCCGCACGGGCGGAACTCGTCCGCTGCTCGGCGGACTGGTTCGGGCGCTTCCTCGGGTCCCGGCCCGACCGGCGCGGGGTGGAGGAATTCGACGGGCTTTGAGCGCTGAGCGAAGGGAGCGTCCGTCCCCCGCTCAGGCGGCACGCTCCACTCGGGTCAGGAGGGTCGCGACGGCCTCCCAGAGCGCCCCGTCGAGGGTCGGATAGCGGAATCGGAAGCCGGAGTTCACCGCGCGGAGCGGCAGGCACTTCTGGCTGGACAGCAGCACGGACGCCACCTTTCCATAGGCGAGCCGGAGCGCCCAGGTCGGGATCCGCAGGAGCGCCGGACGAGCGACGGTGCGGGCGAGCAGGCGGGTGAAGGCCTGATTCCGGACGGGCATCGGCGACGTCGCCAGCACCGGTCCCGACAGATCCGAGTGGGAGAGGGCGTGGAGATACAGATCGATCAGGTCGGCCCGATGAATCCAGCTCATCCACTGCCGTCCCGATCCGAGCTTCCCTCCCAGTCCCAGTCGAAACGGTCCCAGCATCTTGCGGAGCGCTCCCCCCGGCCCGAGCACCGTCCCGGTCCGAAGGATTACGGTCCGGATTCCTGAGGCGAGCGCTTCCCGCTCCCCATCGATGCACACTCGGGAGAGAAAGTCCTCTCCCGGTCCGGACTCCTCCGTCAACTCTTCCTCCCCCCGGTCCCCATAGTAGCCCACCGCCGACGCCGCCACGAGCACCCGCGCGGGCGAGGAGCGGAGCCCCAGAACGAGATTCCGGGTCCCGACGGATCGGCTGTTCCGAATGCGATTCATCTTGGCCCTCGTCCAGCGGCCTCCCAGGAGGGATTCGCCGGCGAGATGGATGACGGCGTCGACGTCGTCCAGAGGAGCGGGTTCCTTCATCGGATCCCAGCGGCGGTCCCCATCGGGGCCCCGGCTGAGGCGGAGGACCTCCCATCCACGGGCTCGGGCGACGTGGACGAGCTGCTGGCCGACAAATCCCCGGGCTCCGGTCACGGCAAGTCTCATGAGGTGGACTCCTGAGAAGCATCCTCTGATTCGTGGCGGCGGACGTCGTCGCGGAGATCGGATCCTTCGCCTTCCCGTCCCTGGAGCTTCGGAGCGTCCCGCTCCGCTGGCGGATCGGTCATCGGCCGGGCCTCCGCGACGGATGTCCGGTTCGGAGGACGGTGCTGAGACGGGACGGTTTTCATGAGGGACGTCATGGGGCGAGCTCGAGATCAGCGCTGGAACATCACCATCAAGGCCCCCGTTTCCAGCACATGGCCGTTCACGGCCCTGTCGAACAAGGTGCGCTTGACGCCGGGCGGAAGGTCGAGGACCGCATCGAGCGAATGAATCTGAAAGAGGTACCGGTGGGCGGGTCCTCCCGGGGGCGGCGCGGGGCCCGCGTACCCGACGGTTCCTTCATCATTGAGCCCCTGGGCGGCGCCCGGCACATCGGAGGGCAACGGAACTTTCGAGAGGTCTTCGCGGAGGCTGCGAACACCGGGTGGGATGTTGAACAGCATCCAGAGCGTGAACGGTTTTCCATGGAGGCCTCGGAGGTCCTCGAAGGTGAGGACGATAGACGCCGTCTCGGGTCGAACGTCGGACCAGGAGAGGGCCGGAGAGATGCTTCCGCCGTCGAGAGAATGGCGCCGGGGGAGGAAATCCCCGTCCTCGAAGGACGGGCTGGAGCACCGAAGGAGACCGAGATTCCGCAAGATCCGGGTGCGACCCATGAAGAAGGCCCTCTGAACGGGAAGAGCCGCGAGCGGCGACGGTGTTATTCCAGCCATCCCCCGGAGCCGAGGGGAGGAGCCGCGAGGGACGTCGGGAGGGGAGTCCCCGCCGCGCCACTATCCGGAGCCGATGCGGCCGGGAGATGGACGGCTCGCGTCCGTTCGTCCTCGAGGGAAGCCACGTAGGCGGAAAGAGGTTGCCCGGGAGCCTCTTTTCCGGCTTCGAGATCCAGATACAGCGTCTCGACCCGGGCCCGGAGCAACGCCCGGGCGAACGCGAGGAGGCGCTCCCTGCCGACCACCGCCCGTGCCCGGGCCCCGCGCGGGAGCGCCGGATGCTCCCGGATGTAGCGGTCGATGTACTGAGGCTCGGAAAACCAGAGCGTTCCCCGCGTTCCGCAGAGAAACGGGATGATGCGGCGGGCCCGCGCGGGATCCGGAACGCAGAGGACCCACAGGATGGGGGCCACCGGACCTTCGCTGCCGGCCATGGCGATCCGCTCCCGAAGGGTTCCTCGATCCCGAATCGGGCCACGCCGCCACCGTGTCCCCAGCTTCCGGCTCGGGAGAGCGCGGCCCGTTGCTTCCAGAGCAGCGAGCCACGCTTTTGTGACGCCCCAATCGCCGACCCGGACCCTTTCGGAGGTCCAGGCCGCAAGAGGGCCCTTCGTCCCTACCCCCGATGAACCGCCGACGGAGGCCGCCGCGTGTGCGTGGGGAACGGCTCGGCTTCCTCGTCTTCGTCCGGCGTGCGGGCCAACACCACGTAGAATCCACCCACCGTCGCGCCGAACCCGAGATGAAGCAGGATGAAGAGCACCACGGCGCCCGCCCCGAGGCCCGACGCGAAGATCCCCGGAGGAGCGAGCGCGCCCGAGCGCACCAAGGGGTGCATGGCGCCGATGAGCGGCAGGATGAAGCCGGAGAGGACCGTGTGCACCGCTCCAATGGCCAGGCCCACCGCCCACCCTCCCCGTCCCAGCATCTCCATGATGGCCCCATAGATCACGCCGAAGACGGCTCCGACAAACAGATGAAGAAAGAGGCCCAGGAGCCACGAGCCCATGCCCGTCTCGGAGGTGACCATCGAGCCGAGCATCAGTTCGAGATTCATGGACGTGACGCCCACCCCTCGCATGAGGATCATGAAGAAGGTCATGCAGGTGGCGCCCACGAAGCCGGCGTTGATCGCACGATTCACATTGATCATGGTTCCTCCCGAGTGGAACGGTCGCCTGTCGTGGACCTTCCCAGGGCGGTCCGGACGAAGGACCTCCGTCGACTCACGGCCACGCGGGGTAGCCTCGTAGCCTCGGGGTCTCCAGCCGGGTCCCCGGCGGGACCGGCGGGGGTCGCACTCCAGAGTCCCGGGGTTCGGGACTGGTCTCGACCAGCGGAGTATGGACCGGGTCGAGCAGATGGTTCTCCGTGCTGCATCCCACGAGGGTGAGGAGTAGTCCCGCTAAGACCATTCCCTTCTTCATGCTGCATCCTCCGACTGGACGAGCAGGCACCCCCTGCCGGCGTTACGCCGCCGGCAGCCGCCTTCCCCCTCGCCGGAGCCGCCCGTCGACCCCCGCCGAGCCGCCCGGGGACGCCCTTGCCCGTCCCAGGCATCCGGATCGTCCTCCGAGCCTGCCTTCGCGCGCCTAATCGAGACAGGGATGGGAGGCTTTCTGCCGGAGGCTGAGGAGGACCTTGTCATACGATTCGACGAAGCGCCGGATTCCATCGTCCTCGAGCGTCCGGTAGGCGTCGCGCAGCGAGAGTCCAAGCTCCTCCGCGGTCCGCATTCTCCGGATGGCGTCGTTCAGGTGCTCGGCGATCCGGAGTTGGGGCCGGCCATGCTTCCGGTACTCGATCAGAGTCTCCATCGGGAGCGTGGTGACGGTATCGCGGGCAATCAGCGGCTCGACGTAGTGAAGAGGGTCCAGGCCCGCATTCTTGGGGCTGGTGCTCGCCCACAGGAGACGCTGGGGTTGCGCGCCCCGGACGCTCAGGGCCCTCCAGCGCGACCCCTTCAGGACCTCGCGCCATTTCTGAAAAGCGAGCTTCGCATGCGCGATGGCCAGCTGTCCCAGGAGATCCCCCGCCAGGGGAGCTTGGGGGCTGTTCGTCCGGACGAGTTCCTCCAGGCGAGGCCACAGGAGTACGTCGATCCGGCTGAGAAAGAAGCTGGCGACGGAGCGCAGGCGGTCGACCGGCTGCTGGCGTCTCACCCGGTCTTCGAGCGCGGACAGATAGGCTTCGTGGACCTGCTGATAGCGCTCCAAGGAAAAGAGGAGCGTCACATTGATGTTGATCCCGTCCCGGAGAAGCTGCCCGATGGCGGGAAGTCCGTCCAACGTCCCGGGCAGCTTGATCAAGATATTCGGCCGGTCGAGCTTCTCCCATAGCCGTCGGGCCTCCGCGATCGATCCGATGGGATCCCGGGCCAGGCGCGGGGACACCTCGATGCTCACGAACCCGTCCTTCCCCGCCGAATCCTCAAAGCGGGGCCGGAGGAGGTCGGCCGCGCGGCCGACATCCTGGAGGGTCAGGTTCTCGTACAGATCCTCGGGACGCGGAAGCGCCTGGGCCAGCGTCTGGAGCGCAAGATCATAGTCGGTCGAGCCGTCGATGGCCCGCTCGAAGATCGCGGGATTCGACGTGACGCCCGAAAGCCCATCTTCCTCGATCAAGCGTTCGAGGAGGCCTCCGGTCTTCAACATGCCACGCTGGAGATCGTCGAGCCAGACGCTCTGGCCTAATGCGGCCAGACGCCGGAGGGGTTGGTCGGTCATGGGTCGTCCTCCGAAAGCGGGCTCCCATGAAAGCCGATCCCCTCCCCTTCCGGTCCGTTACGACCCCCCCCTGCGGGCGGCGCACCGGACGGCCTCGAAGATTGCGTCGTCACGTAACGGGCGACGCGCTTCGGGCTCTCTGTAGGACCCGCGGGGAGTGTTGGGGGTCCGGATCCGCTCTCTTCATCGGCGCTGGAACGATTGTGTTCGTCTATCCAACGAGAGGTTCCCATGAAAGTGCAAGATCTCTGTCTATCGTCGGTCGGAGCCTGCTTGCCCGAAACAAGTCTGGCCCGGGCCGGAGCTCTCATGAGCCGGCATGGCGTGGGTTCGCTGCCGGTCGTTGACCGGGGGGATCGGGTGATCGGGATCGTGACCGACCGGGATATCGCGGTCGAGCTCGCCCGCCGGAATGCTCCGCCGTCGGAGATTCTCGTCGAGAGCGTCATGACGGCCCGACCCGCCGTGTGCTCGCCTCACGACGACATCCTCGACTGCCTGGACCTCATGAGGCGTTACCGGGTCCGGCGTCTCCCGGTCGTGGATGAGCACGATCGCTTGGAGGGCGTGCTCTCCATCGACGACATCGTGTGCCATGCCGCCGATCGCGGCCAGGAGGAGGAGATCCCGGAGGGAGTCCTCCTCGACACCCTGTGCGAAATCAGCCGAGCCTACCAGGCGGAATCCGGCCACCGAGGCCTCGCGAGGGAACACTCCGGGAACGGAGCTCGGGCGAAGGAGCATCGGGAACGGGACCGCGACCGTGAGCGGATCGCTCCCTTGGACGGAGAGGACGTCCCAAGCCGGGGTCGGCGTCTGCGGGGGGAGGCGGACGCCGATCGCCGCCCGAGAACTTCCCGGTCCCGCTAGGGACTTCCGCTCCCCCTCGTTTCGACATGGACCGCCCGCAGGGGGCGCCGGTGAGGCGCCCCCTGCGGATTCTCGAGTCCCGGGCGGAATAGGGGGGCGATCCGACCGGACTCACTTCGAGTGGAGCTGGTTTTTCGTGGAGTCGAGGCGGAGGATCAGGCGGGGATGCTCGGGATCCTCCAGCGTGGTGCGTTCCACAGACCGGTGCTCCGGGTCCTGGAACCGGTACACCAGGCGGTCATGGGACGGCTTCCCGGTCACGGCATTCGTCCCCGCCATCTCGAGCGTCAACGTCCTCGTCTTCGGATCCGCCGTTCCCTCGAGGGTGCCCAGGTACGGGGAGAGGGAGTCCACCCACGTTCCCACATACTTCCGGCGGATCGGATCGTAGCCGATCATCCCGTGGCCCACGAAGGGCTGCTCCGGGATCTGCGACTGGAAGATCAGGAAGAGCCAGAAATCCCCCAGGACCAGGCGATCGATCTCCAATCCCTTCATGTCCACGGACTTTCCCGCGACGTCGGTGCCCTTCCCTACCGCCGTCCATTCCCCCGAGAACTGGCGAAGGAAGTCATGTTCCTCCGTCGGGACCGCGGGAGGCGCGTGGGTCTCCTGCGCCCACCCCACTCCCAAGGTCATCAGAGCGAGCACGATCCAGGTCAGGTGACGTGGCCACGGCATCGGGTCTCCTTTCACCAATCCTTCGCTCCCGTTGATCCCGAGGGCACCGGAATGTGCCGCGGCTCCTCTTCCCGATTCGGGTTCAGGGACGGGACCCGAGTACGGAGGAAAACCAGGGGCGAGTGAGGAGATCCGAGAGGGAGAGCGACACCAGGATCGCCAGCCAGTAGAACCCCACTCCCGCGAAGAGCCAGACGAGGCGCGGGGATCCGCGAAGGTGCATGAAGAACAGCAGCACCAGGAGCGCTTTCATCGCCGCGATCAGGAGCGCCGCCGCGGCCCCGGCGCCTCCCAGATCCAGGAACGCCAGCCCCGTCGTCGCTCCCAGGAGTCCCAAGAGGAGGACGTAGACCAGGAGGTAGGTCCGGACGCGCGGTCCGTCGTCACCCATGGGGAGGATGCCGGCCCAGGAGATATAGAAGCGGGAAGAGGAAGATCCACACCAGATCCACGAAGTGCCAGTACAGGCCCGCGATCTCGACCTGGTGCCCCTTCTCGCGGCAGAGCGATCCCCACGCGGCGCGCACGGCGAGCACTCCCAGAAGTCCGAGGCCGATCGTCACGTGAAGCGCGTGGACACTCGTCAGGATGAAGTAGCAGAGAAAGAAGAGCCGTGCGTGGCCGGGGTCGGCCCCCGGGAGATAAAAATGCGGCCCCGGAAAGAGCTGGTCCTGGATTTCGAGGACGTACTCCGCCGCCTTGATCGCGAGAAATCCAAAGCCGAGGCTCATGGTGCCCAGAATCCACCCGATGGTCCCCCGTCGTTCCCCCTTCCGCGCCGCCCGGACCGCAAGGGCCATGAAGAGACTGCTCGTCAGGAGGACGCCGGTATTCAAGGTCCCCAGGGCGACTTTCGTCTGGCGGCTCGCCACATCGAAGTCCCGGGGATAGGAGATCCGGTAGCTGACGAAGCTGAGAAGAAGCGCCCCGAAGAAGACCACTTCGGCGCTCAGGAAGACCCACATGCCGAGCGTCGCCGAGTCGCGCTGCTCCTCCAGAGTGGCATAGGGCTCGGTCGGCGGGAAGGAGGCGTTCATGGGGAGCCTCCCTCGTCCTCCCGGAGCCGGTAGGCGTACGGCGCCTCCGTCACGACCGGAGTCTCTCCGAAGTTGTGGGTTGGCGGAGGGGACGGCGTGCGCCACTCCAGGCCCGTCGCGTCCCAGGGATCCGCTCCGGCCGGCGCTCCGTAGCGGAGCGACCAGAGGAAGTAGACCAGCGGCAGCAGGTAGCCCACGCCCAGGATCGACGCTCCCGCGGATGAGAGCACGTGGTAGATCTGGAACTCCGGGGGATAGGCATGGTAGCGGCGGGGCATGCCCAGGTAGCCCATCAGGAACTGGGGAAAAAACGTCAGGTTGAATCCGACGAAGACAATCAGGGCGGAGAGCCGGCCCCAGGCTTCCGGATACCGCTTGCCGGTCATCTTGGGCCACCAGTAGTGCATCGCTCCCAGGTAGGCCATCACCATGCCGCCCACCATGATGTAGTGGAAGTGGGCGATCACAAAATACGTGTCGGTCACGTGGACATCCACCGCGAGTGTGGCCAGAAAGAGACCCGTCAGCCCTCCGATCGTGAAGAGTCCGATGAATCCCAAGGCGTAGAGCATCGGCGTCGCGTACGAGACGGCGCCTTTGTACAGGGTTGCCGTCCAGCTGAAGACCTTGACCCCCGACGGGATCGCGACGAGGAAGCTGAGCAGGGAGAAGATGAGACTCGCGAAGACGGATTGGCCAGCCACGAACATGTGATGGCCCCAGACCAGAAAGCTCAGGACCGCGATCGCGAGGCTGGACCCGGCAATGAAGGCGTAGCCGTAGGGTCGCTGCCGGGAGAAGGTCGTGATCAGCTCGCTTTCCACCCCCATGCCCGGAAGGATCATGACGTAGACCGCCGGATGCGAATAGAACCAGAACAGATGCTGGAAGAGCACCGGATCGCCCCCGAGGGCGGGATCGAAGATCCCGACCTTGAGGAGACGGTCGACCCCGATCAGGCCGAGTGCGATCGTGATCGACGGAGTGGCCAGGACCTGGATCAGGGCCGTCGCGTACAGCGACCAGACGAAGAGCGGCAGCCGTCCCCACGTCAGACCCGGCGCCCGGAGCTTGTGGGTCGTCACGATGAAATTGAGACCGGTGATGATGGAGGAGAATCCCATGATGAAGATGCCGCCCGCGGCCAGGAGCACGTAACTGTTCGAATACACGCTGCTGTAGGGCGTGTAGAACGTCCAACCCGTATCCACGCCTCCCAGGATGATCGACGCCAGCGCGAGGAGCCCCCCCAGGTTGAAGATGTACCAGCTGGCGAGATTGAGCCGTGGAAACGCGACGTCCCGCGCGCCGATCATGAGGGGAAGGAAGAAGTTCCCGAAGACGGCGGGGATGGAGGGCACCAGGAAGAAGAAGAGCATGATGACGCCGTGCATCGTGAAGAGGCGGTTGTAGGTTTCCGGCTGGACGAGATCGCCTGCCGGGGTCACCAGCTCCAGCCGCATGAGGAGGGCGAAGAATCCGCCGACGAAGAAGTAGAAGGTCAGGGAGATCAGGTACAGGATGCCGATCCGCTTGTGGTCGGTCGTGAAGAGCCACGAGCGCAGCCGGTAGTCCGCCGTCAGGTAGTTCTCGGGAACGCGGGCGCCGAGCGGGATCGTCATGGCTGGTCGGGCCTCCCTTCTCGCACGGCCAGGGACTTGAGATACGCCACCAGGCGGATCAGGTCGTCCTCGTTCAGCTGGCCGCGGAAGACGGGCATCAGGGGCTGGAATCCCGAGACGATCTTCGCCCTCGGATCGAGGATCGACTCCCGGAGATAGGCCTCGTCGGCCACGACGCTCCGGCCCCCCTCGAGCTGGACCCGGGATCCGAAGAGGCCTTCGAGCCGAGGCGCCCGGGCGTCCGCGGCTCCCGTGTGGCAGCCGGAACAGCCCAGTCCCCGGAAGAGCTGCAGTCCGACCGCCGCCAAACTTCCCTGCGAGGTGGCCTCCGACATCCAGCGTTCGTAGTCGGGATCCGTCATCACCACGATCCGGCCCGTCATGCCGGAATGTTTCGTCCCGCAGTATTCGGCGCAGAGAAGCGGATACTCCCCCGGCTGGATCGCCTGGAACCAGATCGACGTGTAGCGGTTGGGAAGGACGTCTTGCTTGATCCGGAACGCGGGCACGTAGAAGCTGTGGATGACGTCCTGGGAGGTCATCACCAGGCGCACCGGGCGATGGACGGGGACGTGGAGCTCATTGATCTCCGAGGAGCCCTCCGGATGCTGCAGCTTCCACATCCACTGCCGGGCGACGACGTAGACCTCCATGGCACCCGGCGGCGCCTCGTAGATCCGCACGTAGAGCCGGGCGCCCCAGACGAACATGACCAGGCAGAGCGCGAACGGGAGGACCATCCAGGCGATCTCGAGCGCCGGCTGAGGAGTGACCCGGGCCGCGCGCTCGCGACCCGGCCGCCGGCGGTATTTGACGGCGAACGTGATGACCAGGATGAAAATGAGCGCCGAGAAGACGAACGAAACAAGCAGGAGATAGAAATAGAGGTCATCGACGCCTTCGGCGTTCGTCGACCCGCGCTCGGGAAAGATCCGGAATCCGGAGTCCATGGTCAGGGGCCTCCCTGGGGCGGCAGGCCGGCCGCGAGCGCCGCGTTCCGCCGGGAGCGGCCGAGGAGCGCCAGGAGCACGCCGAGTGCCGCCAGCGTGACCAGCGACGCGCCCCGCAGCAGCGTCCAGACCGCGAGCGTGTACTTGCCGGTCGACGGATCGTAGCGGTAACACAGGAGGAGCAGCCGTTCCGCCAGGCCTCCGACCTGTCCGACCCCCGCATCCGCGATCGCCCGTCCCAGATCCGCCGCCGGATACCGGACGCCCATGAGGTAGCGGGAGATCGTCCCCTGCGGGGTCAGGATGACGAGGGCGCTGGCGTGCGCGTACAGGCCGGTCGACGAGTCGAAGGAGATCCCGAAGCCGGTCTCTCGGCAGAGGCGCTCGGTCGCCTCCGGGCTTCCCGTCAGGAACCGCCAGGAGAGGACCCGGGAGGACGGTCCCAGGGACTTCAGGTACGGCGCCCTCTTCGCGGCCGCCAGGTCGGGACGTTCCCGCGGATCGAAGCTGACGGCGATGACGCTGACGGGCGTGCCCGGCGACGGGGGCAGCGCCACGAGCGCTTCCAGAAGACCATTTAGGATCTGGTTGCAGAGCATGGGACAGCGGTAGTAGACGAGGGCGAGCACGACGGGTCTTCCGCCCGACGCCTGGGCCAGCGTGATCGGATCCCCCCGCTCGTCGCGAAACGCCGCGCTCATCGTCACGGAGGCTCCGAGCCGCTGCTCGATTTGGGGGGAACCCCCGGGGGCCTGGCCCTGGCCGCGGGCCTCCCTTCCCGAGAAGAGGAGAGCGACGCTTTCCAGGGCCGCCCCCAGGAGGAGCGCGCGGCAACGCCGGACGGCGACGACGGTCATGATCAGACTCCTTCCAGGACGGCGGACGACGTTAGTCCGGAGGTTTCGGCAGGCTCCGGACCGGGAGGCCGCGTCGGAGGACCTGGTCCATCGCGTCCTCGATCGGGATCCGGAAGATCCGTGCCTTGCGGTCCACCCAGCCGTAGGTTCCCAGCCGCTCGTCCTCTTCCTTCCGGAGGCTCCGAAGCTCCTCCTGCGGCGTCGTTTCGAGGCGCGGATCGGGAGGCGGAAGGCGGACCGAGCGGAGCGGGAGGGACCCCGGAGCTTCCGGGGGCTCGGGGGACTCCCCGCGCCCAAAGAGGAGCCGGATCAGGACGACGAGGACGATGACGACGAGCGCCAGCCCCAGCCCGAAAAACAGCACGATGTGGAACCCGAGATCCCGGGTTTCGTGGGCTCGTCCTGGCCCCGGCTCGGCCGCGCCCGGCGCGTCAGGATCAGACATGAAGGTGTGCCTCCTGGAGGACCGGCGCAAACTCCGGATCATGAAGCGGCAGGGCGGACCCCTGCCTCAGATGCCGAAGAAACAACCCCATCCACAGTCCCCCCATCCCCAGGACCGCCGCCGGGGTCGTCCAGTGGTAGACGGGGCCCCCGGGTTCGTAGGCGGGGAGGATCTGCCAGAATCCCTCCAGGAGACGAAGCCCCAGGAGCATCCCCGCCAGCGACCCCAGGACGGCCGGGCGCTCCTTCACGGCGCGAAAGAGGAGCAGCGCGAGCGGAGCCGCCAGATGGAGCGCGAGGAGCGTCAGGGGAAATACCCTCCAGGCCGGGGAGGTTCGACGGACATACCAGGCGACCTCCCGGGGCAGGTTTCCCGACCAGATGATGAGGTACTGCGAGAAGGACACGTATGCCCACAGGAGGACCGCGGTCAGAAGCAAGTTGGCCAGATCCCGGAGGCGTCCGGGAGTCACCACCTCCGAGAGGGGAGGCGTCCGGGAGAGGAGCGCCAGGACGGCGATCACGAGGGCGAATCCCGAGACGACCTGGCCTGCGACGGCGATCAGCCCCACGATCGTGGAGCTTGCCCGGGGTTCCGTGGCGAGCATCCAATCGACCGCGGCGAAGAACATCGTGACCGCGTAGAGGAGGAGACCCCCTCCACTCAGACGCCGGAGCCGGAGCAGCTCGCGCGGATCCCCAGTCCGGTCGAGCCGGGCCGATCCGCGGCAGAGGGCCCGGGCCAATCCGACCCAGCAGAGGAAATAGATGCCGGCGCGGACGATGACCCCTCCGGGACTCATGTACGCCTCGAGATGCCGGAATTCCGGGCTCGCCGCCGGTCCGGAAGGATCCGCCCAGGGGATCAGGATGTGACGCCCGAAGAGCAGGGGGACGAAGAAGAGCACCAGGAGCGGCAGCGTTCCGGTGGCCGCTTCCAGGATTCGCCGCGTGATATAGCCCCAGGATCCCCCGACTTGATGATGCACCATGAGAATCGCCATCGACCCGAGCCCCAGACCCAGCCAGAACAGGTAACTGGCGAGGTATCCCGGGAAGAAGGAGGCGGGATGGAAGGCTCCCCCCACCAGACTGCCCACAAGCAGGGGGACGCCGGCCCCCAGAGAGGCGAACTGGACGGTTTCCAGGCGGTCCCGGGACTTTCCGGAAAGCGGGATCATCATGGGGTCTGGTCCTCAAGCGCCTGGAGTTCCTCCGGAGGGACCTCGTCCTCTCGGGCGTTCTGGCTTTCCTGGAGCGCGCGGATATAGGCGACGATGGCCCAGCGATCCCGGGCGGGGATCTGGGCGGCATAATCCGGCATCGCTCCCTGGCCGCGCGTGATCACGTCGAACAGATGGCCGACCGTGGCGCTCCGAAGCCGCTCCTGGTGATAGGTGGGAGGCGGTTTAAACCCCCGGCGGACCACCCTTCCCCGCCCGCTGCCCGTCCGGTCGTGGCACGGGGCGCAGAAGATGTCGAAGCGCTGCCGGCCCCGTTCGAGGGTCTCCCGGGTGACCGGGAACGGGAACGAGTCCACCGCGTCCTGGCCGACGCGACCGAGGAACAGGGGCGCGTCCAGGGCGAGCTGTCCCACGGCGACGGTTCCCGGCACCGGGCTGCGCGAGCTGCGTCCATCCGCGAAGAAGCGGCTCGCCTCGAGCGGCATCCGTTTGGGCTGCTCGGACATGGTCTGATCGCAGCCCGTCCCGCACCAGGCCAGGAGCAGGAGGAGACGGACCGGACGAAGGTTACTCCTCAATGTCCCAGACTCCTTTCGCGCCGAGCTCCGTCACAAAGGTTCGGACCTGATCGAGCTGGAACCGGGGATCCTCCGACTCGATGGCCAGGAAGAACCGGTTCGTGGTGGCCAGGGCGAACTCCTCGACGCCGAACACGGGATGGCGCGGCATGGGAAGGCGATTCAGCGCGAGCATTCCCAGGACGGCGGCGATCGCCGCGCCCAGGATGGTCAGCTCGAACGTGACGATGATCCAGGCGGGGATGCTGTTGAGCGGCCGCCCGCCGACGTTGATCGGATAGTCCCAGACATTGAGCCAGACCTGGAGCCCGTACCCTCCCAGGCCTCCGAGGAGGCCGCCCACGAGAATGAGGAGAGGGACCCGCGTCTTCCGGAATCCCAGCGCCTCCGCCAGACCATCGACCGGATAGGGCGTGTACGCATCCATCCGGGTATACCCGGCCGCGCGGGCCCGACGGGCCGCCTGGATCAGCTGCCGTTCTTCACCGAATTCCGCCAGCACGCCGCTGAGCCGGGGCGTCGTCATGACAGCAGCCTCCCTTCCGCTGCCGGCTCTTCCCGGAGGAGCGAGCGCATCTCCGACATGGAGAGGACGGGAAGAAAGCGGATGAAGAGGAAGAGAAGCGTCAGGAACAGCCCCATCGATCCCAGGAGCGTCGCCCAGTCCCAGATCGTCGGCACGTACAGATGCCAGGCTGCCGGCAGGAAGTCCCGATGGAGGCTCTGGACCACGATGACGAAGCGTTCGGTCCACATTCCGATGTTGATGAGCAGCGAGAGCACGAAGAGGGCGATCACGCTCCGTCGGGCCCTCGAGGACCAGAGGATCTGCGGAGCCGCGACATTGCAGCCGAGCACGATCCACGTGACCGGGCCGTACGCCCCCGACAGACGGTCCGTCATCATGGAGCGGTCGTACGGATCGCGGCTCCACCAGGCCATGAAGCCTTCGGACAGATACCCGTAGGCCACGATCAGGCCGGTGACGAGGAGAAGCTTTGCCATGTTCTCCAGGTGGCGCGCGGTGACGAACGAGTGAAGGCCGAACGCCGCGCGGATCGGGAGGATCAAGGTGAGCACCATGGCGAAGCCGGAGAAGATGGCCCCGGCCACGAAATACGGCGGAAAAATCGTGCTGTGCCATCCAGGAAGGATGGACACCGAGAAGTCGAAACTGACGACCGTATGGACGGAGATGACCAGCGGCGTCGCGAGTCCGGCCAGGATCTGATAGGCCGATTCATAGCGTTTCCAGTGGATCGCGGACCCTCTCCAGCCCATCGACAGGATCCCGTAGACCGCCTTCGCCCCGCGCCGGCGGGTGCGGTCCCTCAGCGTCGCCAGGTCGGGGATGAGGCCGACGTACCAGAAGAGGAGCGAGACCGTGAAATACGTCGAGACCGCGACCACGTCCCAGACGAGGGGACTGCGGAACTGCGGCCAGACCTGGTACACGCTGGGATAGGGAAAGAGCCAATAGAAGAACTTCGGCCTCCCCAGGTGGAGCAGCGGAAACATCCCCGCGCAGGCGACGGCGAACAGGGTCATCGCTTCGGCGAACCGATTGATGGAGGTGCGCCAGGTCTGTCGCATCAGGAGCAGGAAGGCGGAGATGAACGTTCCCGCGTGTCCGATGCCGATCCACCAGACGAAATTCGTGATGGCGAAGCCCCACATCACGGGTCGACTGATCCCCCAGATCCCCACTCCCAGGAGGAGGAGCGCGGTCACGGCGACCAGGAGGCAGCACAAACCCAGGAAGGACAGGCCGAAGCCCAGCCACCAGATCCGAGGCGTGCGTCCGGAGATGACGACGCTGCTGATCTTGTCCGTCATCGTCTGCAGGGTATAGCCGGGAATCAGGACCGGAGCCTCCGTGGGCCCTCCGGACGACCCGGGACCGGGATGATCCGCCATGAGCTAGCCTTCCTTGATCAGGGGATTGGGGTTTCTCACGCGCGCCAGATAGGTCGTGCGGGGCCGGGTTCCGAGCTCGCCGAGCAGCTCGTAATGAAAGGGGCGGGCTTTCGCCCGCGAGACGTGGCTCTGGGGATCCGACACATCGCCGAAGACGATCGCGCCGCTCGGACAGACCTGCTGGCAGGCCGTGCGGACGTCCCCGTCCCGGATCGCGCGCCCCTCTTTTTCGGCGTCGATACGGGCATGCGAGATCCTCTGGACGCAGTAGGAGCACTTCTCCATGACCCCGCGCTCCCGCACCGTCACGTCGGGGTTGTAGCGCTCCTGGACGGCCGGCGTCGTGCGGTCTGCGAATTGGAAGAAGTTGAAGCGGCGCACCTTGTAGGGGCAGTTGTTCGAGCAGTACCGCGTTCCCACACAGCGGTTGTAGGTCATCTGATTGAGGCCTTCCCGTGAATGGGTGGTCGCGTTGACGGGGCAGACCAGCTCGCAGGGGGCGTTTTCGCAGTGCATGCACGGGACAGGTTGGGAGAGCATCCGGGGATCCCCGGGGGGGCCCGCGACATAGTCGTCGATCCGGAGCCAGTGCATCTCGCGGCTCTGGAGTACCTGGGACTTCCCCACGGTGGGGACGTTGTTTTCCACCTGGCAGGCGAGGACGCACGCGTTGCAGTGAGTGCAGGCCCCCAGGTCGATCAGCATGCCCCAGGCGGGACCGCTCGCGGGGACCTGGGGATAAAGCGTGGCGCGCGAGTCGGGTCCCGCGTCTCGGGCGCGCTCGTCCGGGGACTCCTCAGGATCCCCGATCGAGCGCTCGCGGGCCGGTTCCCGGCCTTCCATCGAATGATGAAGCTGCGTCGTCGCGAGCTGGACGCGGGCACCGAGCTTCCGGAGGCCGAGCTCCGTCCCGAAGAGCGGCGTCTCCCGGGTGCGAAGCCGGTAGGCGCTGTAGCCCAGACCCGTCCCGATCCGTCCCGCCTGCGTGCGGCCGTAGCCAAGCGTGACCGTGACGGATCGATCCGCATGTCCGGGCAGGAGGAGCACGGGAGCGTGCACCCGCCTCCCGCGAAGCGTCAGTTCCACGAGGTCTCCGGTGGCGAGGCCCAGGCGTGCCCCGAGGGCCGGACCCAGGAGGGCGGCGTTCTCCCACGTCAGGGATGTCAGCGGCTTGGGCAGTTCCTGGAGCCAGGCATTGTTCGCGCCGCGGCCGTCGAAGACGGAAGGATCCGGCCGGAAGACCAGCTCCACGTCGGATGCCGGAGCCGAACGGCCGGGAGGGCGTTGGAGCGCGCCCGGCACCGGCCGGAGCGCGAGCGGCGCGTGGGCGGTCGCCGGAACGACCCCGTCGTGAAGGGCGCTCTGCCAGAAGTCCTCGAAGTCCGCTCCTTTCCGGGTCCCGGCCCAGTGGCTACGGACCACGTCATAGGATCGCCGACCCGGATCTCGGTTCAGGAGCGACAGGAGCTCGTGCACGCCCCTCCCGCCGTAGAGCGGGGCGATGAGGGGCTGGAGGATCGTGGCGGTGCCGTCGAAGGCCAGCGCGTCCCCCCACTCTTCCAGGAAATGCGTCCGGGGAAGGTGCCAGAGGCAGAGCCGGGACGTTTCATCCGCGACGAGGGCCAGATGGACCCGGAAGGGCGCCGCCGCGAAGAGGCGGCCGAGCTCGAGATCCGCCGGAGCGTCATAGGCCGGATTCCCGCCCAGGATGACGAGCGCGCTCACCTCGCCGGCGGCGAGAGCCCGGGCCAGATCCGGAAGCCCCGAGGGTCCCGGAGACGCCTCCTGGACAATGGGGTCGATGTACTCCACGGTCTTCCCGGCGTTGCCGAGTTCCTGGTTCAGGACCGCGGCGAGCGCCTGCACCGCCGCCGTCTGATCGCGACCCGCGATCACGAGGCTCCGTCCGGCCGCGCGACGGAGATCGGCGGCGACAGCGGCGATCCACGTGGGAGCGGTCGAGGGATCGGAAGCGGGAACCTCGATCCCGAGCGAGCGGGCCAGCATCCTTGAGATGCCCTCCACGTCGCTCGACCGGACCGGGAAGCGGTGATCCGCGGCGGCCCCCGTGGGCGACGGCGTGGATTCGGCGACGTAGAGGCGGCTGGGACCGCCGGAGCCCCCTCCCTCGCGTCTCCGGACGGCGTAGTCATGCGCGTAGCGTTCGCGTCCGGGTCCGGACGAGAGGACATCCGCGTCCAGGGAGAGGACGACGTCCGCCTCCTG
>Ga0070731_10001527_pt1 | contig 23795 bp, 18 predicted proteins | sample Coa_R1_2_FD_66448 | JGI IMG/M metagenome (GOLD analysis project Ga0070731, IMG submission 66448) | Surface soil microbial communities from Centralia Pennsylvania, which are recovering from an underground coalmine fire - Coalmine... | ecosystem: Environmental > Terrestrial > Soil > Unclassified ... | reverse complement strand
ACGGGCTGGTTCCGGCTGGCGCGCCTGCGGCGCGGCCGGAGGCGTGGAAGAGCGTTGCGGAGCCTGTGCGTGTTGCGGTTGGCCGGCTGGTGGCGTATAGGCTCGTTCCGGCGCAGGCGGCGTACGCTGTGCGGCCGGAGGCTCGTGCGTTGGTTGCGCCGGCGCCGGCCGTTGCGGCGCGGTCGCGTGCTGAGGCTGCGCGGCGGGCGGCGTAGCGGCGCGTTGCGGTGTGGCCGGGCTCGGTGGCGCCGCGGACGGCGGCACATGCGCGGGAGCTGCCGCATTGGCGGCCCGCGGGGTAATCGGGCGAACATTCTTGAGCACGGTTACCGGCGGCCGGGCGGCCGCGGCGGTTGGAGGCGCGCTACTCGCCATTTGATGCAACTGCGCGACCGGCACGGGATGCCCAGGGTTGCGCGCCAGCATCGCCTGCCGCTGCTGGAAAGCCGGAAGCGGCGCGGGAGGCGTAGCTTTTGCCACCACCGGCCGGCTGAGCACGGCGGCCGCGGGATGCGGCGCATTGCCGCCTGCCGGATGTCCGAGCACGCTGGCAACCTGGGGAGCCACTTTAGGCGCGGCAGCCGCGACCGTGATTCCGCTCAGTTGATTGGGCGGCACCCTCTTGGCGACCCGCTGGATGGATTGCCCACTCGTTAACACATTCTGAGGCGCCGCGACTACCGCTCCCGGAACCGTCCGGTTCATATAAGTGTTCACCGGAACGGAGCCGGTCCGGACGTAGTTGTTGTACACATTAGTGACGTTCGTGCTGTTGATGACCGTCGTATTGCTGACATTGATTCGGTTCACGAATGCGGCACTAGCGGTGAATGCCGGGATATACACATCCCGCGGTCCCAGCGGAAACCATCCGACCGCTTCGCCGCCCCCGAATCCCAGGGAAACGCCGAAGCCTCCGCCAAAGCCCACCCATGCCACCAGCGCCGGAGCGTAGACCGGCTCAACCGCCAGCGGTCCCGGCAACCATCCCCAATACCCGTTGACAAAGGCCCAGCGTCCGTAGTGGAATGGCGCGAATCCCCACGGCTCGTTGTCGACCCAAGTCCATCCCCAGGGTTCCACCCAAGACCACTGCCCGTCGACGTACGGCGCCCATCCACTGGCCACCCCATTGGGCACCCACATCTGGCCGTATCCGGGGGCGGAGCGCCAGGAACCATTTTCGTCAAGATCTTCATACCCCACCATTGCCGAAGAGACATAGCGCGGGCGGGCATAACGGTCCTCCCGGCGGTTCCGGGAGATCACCCAGTTGTCGAAGCCGTCGTATGCGGGAGCGGGATTCAGTTGGTATTGGGCCGACGCGTCCTGCCCCATGACCACCGCCTGCTGGCCCGCCGGGACCGTAAACGACCCACCGGCGCTGCTGACCTGGCCTTCCCCGTCGCGTACGGTAACGTAAGTCTGTCCATTATCCGGATTCGTATCCAGCCGGTACTCGCCCGGACGCGTCACGGTGAACGCCAGGTTCGGTGTGTCGATTTCAAGGTTGCCCAACAGATTTCGCACCCGCACGTCCATCGAGCCCTCGGAAAGGCGCACCTGTGTGGCGCCCTGATCGAGATTCATGAACTCGAAGGCCCCGCGATCGCCTAAACGAAAGGCAGTTCCCGGAACGTGAATTTCCGCCCGGGCGCCATTATCGGCGAATACCTGGTCCCCGATCGTGAGTGGACGATTTACCGTGGCAGGCACCCACTGTTCCACACCGGCAGGATCAAACGATACAGATCCACTGATAAAACTGATGCGTCCGGCTTGTCCGGGCGGGTCTTGCGCGGCGAGCACGCCCGCGGATAACAAAGCCAGAACGGCTAGATATCGTGTCATTTTTCTTCACCCGGGAATACCTCCCTGCACGCGACTCGCCGGATGAAGATTTGTAAAGCTGCCGCAGCATCCTACCTGGTCCGGGTAAGCCCTAACGCACGGATCCGCTTGTGCAGGTTCGTACGCTCCATGCCCAGCGCGCGCGCCGCGCCGGAGACATTCCAGCCGGCCTCCTCCAAGGCGCGCAGGATGTGGTCGCGCTCGGCCGATTCGCGGGCTTCCTGCACGCTCGACCGCGGGCCTGCGTCGCGCTGCACGCGAATCTCTACCGGCACCGACTCACGGCCCAGGCGGTCGCCGGCTGTCAGAATCGCCATGCGCTCGATGGCGTTGCGCAGCTCGCGCGCGTTGCCCGGCCACGGATAGCTCTCCAGCAGCGGGTACACCCCATCATCGAGCGTCTTGGGCTTGAAATTGTTGCGCGCGCAAAAATCATCGAGAAAATATTGCGCCAGCAGCTTGATATCCTGCGGCCGCTCGCGCAGCGCCGGGACCCGGATTGGCACCACGCTGAGCCGGTAGTATAGATCCTCACGGAACTTCGCCTGGAGCACCAGCGCGCTCAGGTCGCGGTTGGTGGCGGAAACCACGCGCACCGAAACGCGGATGGTCTGCTCCCCGCCCACGCGGTGGAATTCGCCCTCCTGCAGCACGCGCAGCAGCTTAGCTTGGGATGCGCCGTGCAGGTCGCCCACTTCATCCAGGAAAATGGTCCCGCTGTCGGCCAGCTCGAACTTACCGCGCCGCGTCCCGGCCGCGCCGGTGAATGCGCCCTTCTCATGGCCGAACAATTCGCTCTCCAGCAGCTCGGTGGGAATCGCCGCGCAATTCACTTTGACAAACGGCCCCGCGGCGAATGGACTGTTCTGGTGGATATGCGCCGCCAGCAATTCCTTCCCGGTGCCCGACTCGCCGATCAAAAGCACGCGCGCATCCGAGCGGGCCGCCAGGCTGGCCTGTTCCACGGCCCGCTGAAACGCCGGACTGGAACCGATCATCTTCGATCCCCCGCCCACCAACTCGCGCAGGCGCTCGTTCTCCTTGCGCAGGCTGGAGTGCTCCAAGGCGTTCTTGACTGCCAGCAGCACTTTGTCGCGGCTGAGAGGTTTCTCCAGAAAATCGAACGCCCCGGCGCGCGTGGCTTCCACCGCGTCGGCGATGGTACCGTGGCCGGAGATCATCACGGCGGGCGCGGGATTGCCATTCTGCCGAACCGACCGCAGCAGGTCGATGCCATTGCCGTCAGGCAGCTTCACGTCGAACAGAAAAGCGTCGGCGCGCTCCGCGTCCGGATGCGCGCGGAATTCTTTGATGGAGCGGCACACGGCGATACCGTAACCCTCGCGCTCCAGGATCATGCGCAGCGAGCGGCCGATATTCTCTTCGTCATCCACGATCAGAATGCGCTTGGATGCCATTGGACGCCACAGGCAGCAGCACGCGGAAAGCGGCGCCGCCCAGTTCCCCTTTCACCGGCACAATATCGCCGCCCGTAAGCAGAGCGCCTTTACGGGATATGGATAGCCCCAGCCCCATGCCACCTTTCTTGAATGAGATGGAGGGCTGAAACAGAGATTGCCTGGCCTGGTCGCTCAAGCCCGGACCGGAATCGTGCACCTCGACCAATGCGTTGCCGTTGTTCAGTGCGGTGATACCCAGGATGTGCCCGCCCTCTCCCGCGGCTTCGGCGGCGTTCTCGAGCAGATTAGTCAGGATGCCTTTGACCAGATCCTGGTCGGCCATCGCGGTGGGATGTGCCCCGTCCAGGCGCAGGTCGTAGCCCACCTCGGGGTGGCCGGCTTTCAAGAAAGCGATGCGTTCTTCGAGCAGCGCATTCAAATCCAGCGGCTCCGGCAGCACGGGCGGCTCGGCGGCGAATTGCGAAAAGGCGCGCACCCGGCGCTCCAGGCTCTCTACCTCTTCGGATACGATCTGGGCGGCCTGCTGCATGAACGCGCGATCCGGGCCGCCGTAGCGCGCCAGCATCTCCTCCACCGTCAGCCGGATGGGTGTGAGAGAGTTCTTCACCTCGTGCGCCATCTTGCGCGCCAGAGTTTGCCAGCTTGCCAGTTGTGTCAGATAAACCAGCCGCTCGGTGCTGCGCTGCAGGCGCTCGGCCATGTCGTTGAAGGCGCGGATGGCTCGGCCGGTTTCGTCGTATCCGCCGGCGTTCACGCGCGTGGCCAGGTCTCCCGCGGCAAGCTGCGAAAGCCCAGCCGTAAGCTGCTGGATCGGACGGCTGATGCGGTGCGCCAGGTACACCAGCAGCGCCAACGACACCAACCAGACGGCGGTGGCCAGCAGAACGTAAGTGTAAGTGAAGCCGCGCAACAGGTCGCGCGATTGCCGCTTCTCCACGATCTGCCGCGCATTGCGGTATTCGCGCGACAGCTCATCCAGACCCACGGCGCCCAACGCGGTAGACCATTCCCAAACTTCATCGCCGCGGCGGGCGAAGTATTCGACGCGGTCGCCATCGCGGCCCGAGAGGACGAAACGCTCGCCGTCGCCGCTATCGAAGAAAGCCTTGATGGGCGCGGGCCATTGCGCCTGACCGCTGGCCGCGTAGCGCGCAGACGGCAAACGGCCGGACAGCGCGTCGTTCTTAAGGCCATCGCAGGCGCGCTGGTACAGCTCCTTGCCGGTTCGTTGCAGGGAGCGCGAGAGGCGGTCCAACTCCCCGGTGGAAGAGTAGCTCAGGCTGCGGTCGAGCAGCGAGGTAGTGATCCACAGAGTAGCGGCCAAAGGCGCCAGCGTGGCCGCCAGAAAGATCCCGATCAGCCTGTTGCGCAGCCGGTTCACGACGTTCGTGCGGTGCGGCCCAGCAGCCGTTTGAGTCCGCCCAGGCGCAGGGGGCCGGCTTCGGCGGTCCACTGGGGCTGCTCGTCCCGCGGACGGCGGCTGAACATCTCGATCAGCCGCGTGAGATTGAGGCCGGACTCGCCGATCACCGCGGCCTCGTCCCTCGGCTCGGCCGCGCGCAGGTCGAATCTCAACCAGAAGGGGCGATCCGGCGGCAGGCCCGTGGAGCTGATGGCCACGTTGTCCAGGCACCAGGCTTCCGCTGCCGCGGCGGACAGATGCGAAATAGTGCGCTGTCCCGCGCCGAGCTTCGTGACTGAGAATTTCTCTTCCCACAAGTCGTAGCTGAAGACGAAGCGCTCGGGCGCCCGCCGCAGACTGGTTGCGAAGTTATCCGTGGTGAGCGTCAACTGCGTCAGGAACACCACGGCGGCGCCGTCTTTCAAACGATCCAGCGGTTTGCCGGCCAGGAAATGCAATTCCGGCGCGGCTACATGCAGGTCGTCGCCATCCCAGGTGACGGTCAGACGGTCGAAGGCCCACAGCCGGGACAGAGGTATAGCCGCACCGGCCAGGAGCCAGCGTCTGCGGCTGATTTCCGCCACCTTACGGTCGCGGCTCGGTTTGGCTTGCGCCATTCAGTAGTTCATGCCCACCATGAAAACCGGTTCAATGTGGCCTTCCTTGATGGGAAATGCCAAAGCTGCGTACAGACCGTTCTGCCGGACACCTACACCAAGAGAATGGCGCAACACCGCCGTCTGCCCCTGGTCCCATATTGCGCCACTGTCATAGAAAACGTCGAAGATACGGTATCGATACTCCAGGGAATTATGCATTACGCGGTCGCCGCCCAACGGATCCAGATCGAAGCGGTTCCAACCGCGAAGCATAGTGCTGTTGCCCAGCATAAAGCGCTCGAAGAGCGGCGCCCGCCCGGTGATTTCGCCGGCGGTCACGGCGTCCACGATCTGGCTACGGCCCCAAATATAGGCGTATTGGAAGTCAGCCTGGTGACGGGCGTAGGCGAAATCGCTGCCGAGTGAGCTGGTGGCCGCCCGCAGGCTGTAGCCTGCGTCCACTTCCTGCTGGTTGGCGTTCGAGCCTTCTAGACGACGATGATAGCCCAGAGTAGTCACCATCGCGTTGGCGGACTCGGTACGAGCGGCCGGAAACTGTGGTTGAAAGCTTTCCAAACTGGCGCCGACCGTCAAGTTGAGCGTGCCGGGAGCGCCCCGTGTGAGCACAAATGTGACCAGCGGCTCGATATTCTGGCGCGTGCGATAGAGTCCCGATGTGTCGGACGCGGCGCCCGGCTGATTCAGGGCGTTTACCGTAGCGGGGTTCCACTGCTCGCGATAGCTCTCGAAATCCAGACGGAAGCGCACCCGATCGCCGGCCAAGCGCTTGTCCTCATACCGCGCCAGAATGCCGGAATAGCGCTCCGCCAGGTCGTCGCCATCGCTCACCACGCCGAAGGTGAACGCATGCGATCCCACCGTGGCGGTGCCTTCCACCACGCCGCTCAAACCGCCGTCGGAGAGGTACACCAGCTTCGGAACGGATGCTTCGAACTTGGCGGGCGTCCCGCGCACATCGAACACCACGCGCACATGCTCGGGAGTCTGGCCGCGCAGCAGCCGGTGCGTAACCGCGCGCACGTGCAGCTCGTGGCGGATGCGTTTGGCCAGATCGTCCAGCGCCGCCGGGTTCAGCTTCTCGCCTACCAACCGGGTCAACTCACCGCGCAGACCAGTGCTGATGCCGGCGTTATCGCCGGCCAGTTCCACGCTCTCCACGGTATAGCGCGTATTGACGTTCAGATCCTGTTCCGGAGAACCGGCCAGGAGCAGGCTGCTCCACAAAACCGCGGCGAGCCAGACGAATCTCATGCGGAGGGCCTATGCAGTTGGTTGTCCAAAAGTAAGTTACTGGGATTCAATAAGATGCGCGCCGTCGGGCTGTGACTCACATTCACAGGTGTGGGGAGGCTATTGCGGCGCCGCATATGTCAAGTGGCTCCCTCCCACACTACCACAGGGCTGACGTAACATGGACTGAGGTCATGTCTAACCTCCAATCACCGATCACGCCCGAACTGGCTGCATATATCCGCAGCGTTTCCCTGCGCGAGCCGGACCTGCTAAAACGCCTGCGTGAGGAGACGGCCCAGCGGCCCGACTGCTCCATGCAATTGTCGCCTGAGGAGGCACAGCTTCTAGGCATGCTGGTGCGCGCCATGAATGTCCGCAGATCGATCGAGGTGGGTGTGTATACCGGCTTCAGCTCGTTGCACATCGCGCTAGCCATGCCGGCGGACGGGCGCCTGATCGCCTGCGATGTGAACACGGAAACCACCGCCATCGCGCAGCGGTACTGGCGCGAAGCGGGCGTCGCCGACAGGATCGACCTGCGTATCGCGCCGGCCGTCGACACGCTGGACCTGCTGCTGCGGGAGGGCGGCGCCGGCCAGTACGATTTCGCGTTCGTGGATGCGGACAAAGGGAACTACCGCCACTATTACGAGCGCGTGCTGAAGCTGTTGCGGCCGGGCGGCCTGGCCGCCTTCGATAACGTGCTGTGGCACGGAACCGTGATCGACGAGTCCGTGCAGGACGCAGACACGCGCGCTATCCGCGAGTTCAATGCCGGCCTGCACAACGATGACCGCGTGTGGCTGAGCCTGGTGCCCACCGGCGACGGGCTTACGTTGGCTTTGAAGCGGTAGCCGCCGCCGGCTGCGACCGGAAGCGCCAGTACAGATAGAACGGGATGCCGGCGGCGCACACCGCGGCGGCCATCATGGAAGGCCTGGGCTGGTTCACCACCGCATCCAACATGAACCACACCGAGACGGCCACGAATGCCCAGACCGTAAATGGGTATCCCCACATCTTGTACGGACGCGGCGCATCGGGCGACTTGCGGCGAAGCACCCAGACGGCTACCACACCGAGCGTGTAGATGATCCAGCAGGAGAGCATGGCGTAAGCGAATAGTGTTTCATAGGAGCCGGTGACCACCAGGAAACTGGTCCAGACGGTTTGCGCCACGATTCCCAACGCGGGTGTCTTGAAACGAGGATGGATCAGGCCAAGACTGCTGAAGAAAAGGCCGTCGCGCGCCTGCGCAAAGGGTATGCGCGCGCCGGTGAGGATGTTGCCGTTGAGGGCGCCAATGATGGAAAGCAGCACCACAGCGGAGAGCACCGATGCGCCCGCCGGCCCCAAGGTGCGGGCCGCGACGGCGGATCCCACGCGCTCCGTGGCGCCAATTTCGGCCACGGTCATCACGTGAAGGTAAGCGATGTTTGCGCACACGTACAGCGCCATCACGGCGAACATTCCAAACGCCATGGCGCGTGGCAGATTGCGCTCCGGGTTGATCACTTCGCCGGCCACGAAGCTGACGTAGTTCCACCCGTTGTATGCCATCAGGCAGGCGGTCAGCGCGTAGCCGATGCCGCTGTAGGAGACCGATGGCGCGGTTGCCTGGGCGGCACGCGCGGCATGCGGCGCCAGGGCTGCGGCGCCGATAATCAGCAGCAGGCCCGCTATCTTGAGCGACGTAAAGATGCGCTGGATCCAGGCGCCTTCCTTGACTCCGATATAGTTGGCTGCCGAAAGCACCACCAATACGGCCAGGGAGACGGCTGTGCGCAGAGCCGGCGAAAGGTGGATGAATTGATCCAGATAGATGGAGAAGCTGACGGACAGGAACGCCATCCCGCCGGGGATCACCGCCAGCATGAACACCCATCCACTGAGAAAAGCACAGCCCGGCCCGTAAGCTTCCCGCAGAAACACGTACTGCCCTCCAGTGGCCGGCATCATGGCGCCCAGTTCGGCGTAAGCCAGCGCGCCAAACCAGGACAACACGCCTGCCACCACCCAAACCGCCAGCATGGCGGGGCCGGAGGGCAGGCTGCGCGCAATCACATTGGGCAAAAGGAAGATGCCAGACCCAATGACGATGCCGACCACAATCAGAGAAGCGTCCAGGAGGCCCAGCTTGCGCGGGAGTTGATCCATGCTTGAGTTCTGTTGAGTATACCAGCCAGGCGGGTGAAAGGGGCTAAAACTTCGGACCACAGTTGCCGATAAGGACTGAGGAGGGAATTTGACTTCCATCAATCTCGACAACACCACACAGCAAGCATCCGCGGCGTCGCCCGCGGTGCAACCGCCCCTCAGCCGGACACCTTCGCCATCCACCGCGGTGGGGCAGCAGGCACAGGACACGGTAGAACTTAGCCCTGCCGCGCGGGAGCTAGCCCTTACCGGGCGAATCGCCGCGAACGAGAAAGCCGGCAACCTTAGCAGTGATGAGGCAGGGCAGCTGTATTCCCAGGTGTCCTCCGTACACAGCCAGATCGTGTCGGACGAGCAGGCCAACGGGGGAACGCTTTCGGCGGCCGATGCCCAGGCTATCCAACAACTCCAGACCTCCCTGAGCCAAAGCGTCTATACCCAGGCCCATGGCGGAACATCTCCGCCGCCGGGTGCGACCGCAACGCTGGCAGGCACTCGCCAGGCAATGGAAGCAGGCCGCATCGCACTCAACTCTAAGGCGGGGAACCTGACCGGCGATCAGGCGCAGCAGTTGGCCTCGCAACTTGGTACGATTCATCAGCAGATCGTGACTGACAAGCAGGCTGACGGCGGGTCGCTGAGTCAGGCTGACGCGCAAGCCATCAATCAACTGGAGAGTCAGCTTAGCCAGCAGATCTATCAGACCGCGCATCCGCCGAGCGCTTGATCCTGAGAAACGCAATCAGAAAGAGAACGCCCAACACGGCATCCGGCGCTCCGGTGGCGGCCTGCGCGGGTGAGATACGATCTTGCAGGTAGAGCGCCAGCAGAGCTCCCACGTAGCTGGCCTTTTCGAGCACGGCCGGAATCATCATGGGCCGGAAGCGTCCCGGGTCCGTGGCTATGACCATGAAGACGAACTGCCATACCAGTCCCAGACCTGCAAAGCCGTAATAAAACTGCGGATGCGTGATGGGCGGCGGGTCCAGGCGGCCCACCAGATCGAACAGGAAGTAGAGCGGCGCCAGCGAAACAAAGCCAAATAAGGCGGCGATCCAGAACACTGCCTTAGCGAACTTCATGCCCGCGATTGTAGCGCAGGCAAGTCGATTCGATTCTTCGAGCTACATCCGCTCGACGCGGACGCCGCCGTTGGTGGTGGTGGCGCGCACCAGCCTGCCGCCCGAGCCCAGATCCAACGCGATGTGGCGGTTAATCTCGCCTTGCACAGTCACCGGGAAATCGATGCGCACGCCGCCGTTGACCGTGCCGGTTTCCAGGTGCGCCGAATAGTTGGACGGAACCACGATGGTGACGCCGCCGTTGGTGGTCGAGACATTGCACTGGTCGCCATCCCAATGATCGGACGCCAGTTCCAGATGCAGTCCGCCGTTAGTAGTGTGGCCCTCGACCGAGCCCGACAATTCCTTTAGTGAAACGCCGCCGTTCACCGCCTCGAATTGTGTACGGCCCTGAACCCCGCTGATGCTGATGCCCCCGTTATGGGTCCGCAGTGTCAGGTCGGTCCTCAGCGGCACAAAGATTTCATAGCTGACGCTCCAGCCGTGCTTCGTTACGCTGGGTCCGGTGGCGCGCACCCGGCCGGTGGACGCTTCCACACGAACCGCCGCGGCTAGCTGGCGCGATTCGCCTTCATCGTCCTGGTAAGCCTCTACCTTGCTACGCACTAGGATGTCGTTGCGGTTCGCGCCCTTGATGGAGATGCCCCCATTGGTCCCGCCATCCACGTCGAGCTGCCCGCCGGCGGGAATCGACACTTCGCGCATTTCGCAGTAATGGCCGCGATCCCGCCAGTGGCCGCCGTCTTCGTTACAATCCATGGTCTTTTCCTGGGCCAGCACGGCGGGCGCCAGGCAGATCGCCAATGTCAGGATGCGGTTCATAGTCTTCCCCCGTTTTCTTAGACGAAGACCCGGCGCACGGGTTGGGAACTCAATTGCGGCGCAGTAGCTTTTTCTTGATGTCCGGCCAGAATTCCGACGAAATATTGGTCACCAGGTCAAACCCCACCCGGACAGTGCCCTGCAGGAAGCCCAGGCGCATGGTGTCCAGCCGGTCCGGATACCAGAGGTTGGAGAGGATCGCGGCCCCGTAAGCGCTGCCCAGACGCCAGGTGGATACAGTCTCCCCGCCCACATCGGTACGGGTGAGGAAGGTTCCACGCGCGGCATCGGCGACGCGGCGGAACATTCCCTTGCGGCTGGACCGAAAATACCGGGGATCCTCGCGCAGCGCCGAATCCAGGCTGAAGGCCAGCACGGTATGAATTACGGCCGCAGCCTCAGTGGAGGCCACCCGCCGGCCGTATGCGGCGCCGCCCTGTCCCCATTCCCGGGGAGCATTCAGCTCCTGAAGGATTCCGGCGTAGGCGCCCGTGCCCGCCAGCGCCCAAGGACCGTAAAGGCCTCGCGCATGGTAGCGCAGCTTGTCGAGAGAGGCTTCCAGCCGCATGCGATACAAGCCGGTTTGGCGATTGCTGTTGGTAACCGCCAGCAGATAGAATCCCGACGCCCAGACGGCCGGCAGGCTCACTGCGGCGGTCTGATCGGTGAACGATACCAGCGCGAGCGGAGCAGTGTCGATAGCCACCGTGGGAGCCAGGCCGTTTGGACTGAAATTGGCGCCCGTGATCGTGATCTGATTGCCGGTGTAGTCTACCGTGGCGCTGACAATCGCAGGCGCTTCGTCGGCCCGCGCAACCGCCGCCGCGAGGCCCGCCAGGGCCACGCACGCCAATACTGTTCTGCACGTTACACCGGTCATTGCGGGTGGGAAAGGCGGATTCCGAAGAGGAATGCCCATGATATCAAATTTTCTGTAAGAAATTCAGGCAGCCGCGGACTGCGCTCTGAACAAATCTCACGAATGCCCTAGAATCCGGTGCGGCTGATAAGGCTCCGCCAGCGCTTTCATTTCCCGCTGGTCGAGCTTGATACTCAACGCCGCCACGGCATCCTCCAGATGGTGCATCTTGCTGGCTCCCACGATCGGCGCCGTCACACCGGGCTGCTGCAGAATCCAGGCCAGGGCCACCTGGGCATTCGAGACGCCCCGCTCGCGCGCCACTTCTCCCACCCGCTCGGCCACCGTGAAATCCGACGGCTGATAGTACATCCCGTGCGCGTACTCGTCGGTTTTCGACCGCACGGTCTCGCCGAAATCTTCCTTGCGCCGGTTGCCCGCCAGAAATCCGCGCGCCAGAGGGCTCCATGGAATCACCGCAATCCCCTTGTCGCGGCACAGGGGGATCATCTCGCGCTCTTCTTCCCTGTAGATGAGGTTGTAGTGATTCTGCATACTGACGAAGCGCGCCAGGCCCATCGCGTCAGCCAAGTAAAGCATTTTGGCGAACTGCCAGGCAAACATCGACGACGCCCCCACGTACAGGGCTTTTCCGGCCCTCACCACATCGTCCAGACCCTGCAGGATCTCCTCCATGGGTGTCGTATGGTCCAGGCGATGGATCTGGTAAAGGTCCACATAGTCGGTGCCCAAGCGGCGCAGACTGTCGTCGATGGCGTGCCGGATGTGCTTTCGCGAAAGGCCGCGCTGATTGGGATCGTCGCCCATGGGGTTGAACAGCTTTGTGGCGACGACCACGCGGTCGCGGCCCGGACCAAAATCCTTGAGGGCGCGGCCGAGGATTTCTTCGCTGACACCATCAGAGTACATGTCCGCGGTGTCGAAAAAGTTGATGCCGAGTTCCAGCGCGCGCCGCAGGAACGGGCGGCCCTCCTCCTCCTCGAGCACCCACTCCCGCCAGCGCTTCGACCCGTACGTCATGACGCCCAGGCAGATGCGCGACACCTTCAGGCCGGCCGATCCCAGATTGACGTATTCCATATCCGGATTCTAGCGTGCGGCGGGCCGCAGCCGGCAGACGGCATCGCGAATGCTTTGGCGCACGCGCTCCATCTCCGCCTCGCTCGCATACTTTTGGCGCGGCCAGAAAAAACCACGCAGCCCGTCTTTCTTTCGGCGGGGAACGATGTGGATGTGCAGGTGCGGCACGCTCTGGCTGACGCGGTTGTTGATGGCCACGAACGAGCCGTCCGCTCCCATGGCCTGCTCGACGGCTTCAGAGAGCAGCCGGGCGTTGCCGAATAGAGGGCCGGTCAGATCCGCCGGCAAAGCCGACAGCGTTTCGTAGTGCGCTTTCGGGACCAGCAGGCAGTGGCCGGGAAACAGGGGACGGTGGTCCAGGAAGGCGAGCGTCAACTCATCGTCAAAAACCGTAGCGGCCGACACCTCACCTGCCGCGATCCCGCAGAACAAGCACGCCATCGCCCGATGTTAGCGTGTCTCCGCGTCATTGCCAATGGATGCCGCTTCGAGGCAGTGCGTGCCCTACAATCCAATGCGACTGGTGGGCGTAAGATCCGGCAGCCGCCCATGTCCGATCCCGGCCGATCGGCTGCGCTGCTGCCAAGCAGAGCCTGAAACCGCGCCATGATTGCGCCACCTGATCGATGCGCGCCCGCCGGATCCCGCAGCGTAGCCACGGTGACGGGCGCCTCTCCGGCAATGCCCAGAAACAACCCAGGTAGCGGGGTTCGTCGAGTTGTCGCATTTTATCAATTCTTCCAGTCGAAAGAGCCGCATACTAACCTCATGGAGATTCGAGGCAAGGTAGCAGTCGTCACCGGCGCGGGCGGGGCCGGATCGGGACGGGCAATTGCGCGCCGGTTCGCGCGCGATGGAGCCGCCGTGGTGATTACGGACATTAACCACGCCGGCGCGCACGAAACCGTCCGGCTGATCGAAGAGGCCGGCGGACGCGCGGCATTCTACGCGGCGGATGTGCGCGTGGAAGAACAGGTACGCGAACTGATCGCGTTTGCCGGCCAGACTTTTGGACCGCTGGCGGTGTTGGTCAACAACGCTTCAGGCCCGTTCTATCCAAACGATCCGCTCGATTACTGGCTCGAGACCATGCAGACCGATCTCCTCGGAACCATGTTCGGAATTCGCGCGGCAATCGACGCCATGCGCCGATCGGGCGGCGGCGCCATTGTGAACATCAGCTCGATATCGGCTTTGTGGCATGGGCGCCCTCATCCCGCGCCGGCATATGACGCCGCCAAAGCCGGCGTTCTGCGGCTGACGACCACGCTCGGATGGTTGGGTGAAAAAGAAAACATCCGGGTGAACTGCCTGGCGCCCGGCTGGATCGCTTCCGAACAGGTGCGGACATATTGGGAGCCTTTGACCCCGGACGATCGGAAACGGCGAGGCGCTCCCTCGCGGTTGCTGGAGCTGGAGCAGGTTGCCGATGCGGTGGTGCGACTGGCGACTGACGAGTCGCTTAGAGGCCGCGTCATGGTCTGGTGGTCCGAGGACCAGCCGCGGTTGATTCCGTGGGCAGATCCCGGCTACCGCGAACTGGCGGGTTAAGTCGTAGCGATCCACCGGATATTTTGGAATTGTCGGGCGCTGCCTCAAGCCCCCAAATCACCGGCCACCAGCCACGGCGTCCCCAGGCTTCCCGGCTCCCATTCCTAAGCGATCACTCTCCATCTCGCGGTTCACAACTTCCAGAGTGCGGCGAGCCGTCCAGTCCTGGGAATCGAGGGCAATCGCATTGCGCAAAGCCACCCGGGCTTCCACCAGCCTTCCCATTTCCCCATACAAACAGCCAATCAGCGTGTACACTTCGGAACTGGGCGAGAGCCGCGCCGCCCGCATCAGCTTGTAGAGTGCTTCTTTCCTATGCCCCACGCACTCCAGCGCACGGCCCCAGGCGAGATCCAACAGGTAGTCGTTTGGCAGGCGTTGTTCCGCGCGCTGCAAGTATGGAATCGCCGCGCTGCAGCGATGCTCCTCGGCCAGTACTTTAACCAGGTTCACATACGGCCTGCCATTAGTAGATTCCGTAGCGGCCTGCACAAAGAGTTGCGAGGGCTCCGCCCACAACTGGTTGCGCTGATCGCATAATCCGTAAAATCCTGCCAGCATCACGCCGCACACGAAGTAGCCCGCAGGCGCCCGCATCCGGACGCGCTTTGCGATTTCGCAACCGATCAGAATCAGCCCCACCAGCGGTAAGTACATACGTCGTTCCACGAAGGGATCACGAATCGGCACAATCGATGACGTGGGCGCCAGCAGGATCAGCATCAGAAAAAACCCAAAACACGCCAGTGGATACCGTTTGCGCCACCGATAACAGAGCGCTATCAACCCGGCCAATGCGATCACGTACACGATGGCGCCGTGCTCCAGAATTGTATGTGACACCGGATAGAAGTGATCGATTGACTGGCCAATTGGAATCACGGCCAGCCGCAAGTAACTGAAGAAGGCGCGCGCTTCAGTAAACCCGTACTGGTACCACGTGATATCGCGAACCGAAAACCCCGCGGAGGGCGCTGCGGCCAGCACGCCGAAGACCTTCCATAGAGCCGCCGCCGCGACCGCCGCCATTGCCGCAAAAAGCTTCCAGTCGCGCCGTAACCCTCCCGTCGCGATGGATCGCGGCCAGTAAACATCCGTCAGAACAAGCACTCCCGCCAAGCTGACGGCGTTCTCCTTCGAGCTTACACCGAGTGCGAAGCAAGTCAGCACCAGCGCCGTTTCCACCCACGAGATGGCCTCCGCCCGCCGGTATAGAAATATCGTGTAACCAAGAAGGATAAACAATGCCGCCAGACTCTCCGACCGGCCGGCGATATAAGCTACGGATTCCGTCTGCAGCGGATGAACAAAGAAGACCGCCGCTCCCAGCAGCGATCCCAACCTCGCTTCGCGCATGCTTAAGTATCCAGGCAGCGCAAGCAGGCGGCTTAGCACAACAAAGACCAGACCTGTGTTCACCGCATGAATCACGAGGTTCAGTAGGTGATATCCGAGTGGCGAGTGACCAGAGATACTGGCATTCAACCAGTAAGTTAGCATCAGGAAAGGCCGCACCCCTGATACCCACGCCATCAGGTTTCCAGGAGATTGGTCCAGCGGCAAGCCGAGATCATCGAAAACCAACGGCGAGTTCAGTACTGGAGCGTACAGCAGCAGGCCGGCGCCCAGTGCCGCGGCCATCACGGTAGCCGCCCGGCGGCTAACCCGAACGGGCACAGCCGGGATGCCAGCGCGGCAAGCATCAACCTTAACTTCGATCGTACCCGGCATTCGATAATTGCCCGATTGTTAGATTATTAGCCAAGATCGCCCGGGTTTACAAGAGCCGCCCGTTGTAAATAGTACGTGATTTACAGTACAGTCGCGGCAGGTAACCACCTTGGGTTACTTTCGGCGCGTAGTTATGGGGACTTACTGGCTGATAATTGAGGCAGAAGATAAGTGGCAGGGTTTCGTAAACGATGTCAAGATTCTTAGCTGACGGATTGTTGCGTCCCGCCGGTTGCTCCCCTCTTTTTGCAAGGGCTTTTGACACTCCGCTCGGCGGACGCGCGGCATTCTACACGGCGGATGTGCGCGGGGGAGTGCAGGTACGCGAGCTGATCGCGTTTGCCGGCCCGGCTCCAGACCATGCAAACCTACTGGGAGCCTTTGACCCCGGACGAGCGGAAACAGCCCGGCGCTCCCTTGCGGTTGCCGGAGTTGGAGCAGGTTGCCGATGCGCTGGCGCGCCAGGCGACCCGCGATTGAATTCCGTGGGAGATCCCGGCTACCGCGAACTGGCCAATTAAGTCGTTGCGGTCGACCAGGAACCCGGATGAAATTGAGCGTCCGGCTGCCCCGATTTCAAGCCCGCCTGTTCGAGCTGTTGCAAGGTGTAATAGCGCTCCGGCTGAATGCCGGTTACCGCTCCGCTATAACCGGGCACGGAAAACGTATTGGTTCCGGGAATCTGGTTGCCCTGCGATATGTAGATCGGCTCGGGACTGGAGGATTGCCCAGCCCCGCAATAGCCCAGCTCCTGCGAAGTGTAGGTATGGCCGTCGAAATTCAGCGGACCGGGGTCCGACCAGTAGGCCGCTGTATCGATGGGCTGTCCCAATGCCAGGCGTTGCGCGTTTTCAAGAGCCAACTCCCTGTCGTATGCCTGCTGTGCCGGTTGGGTCGGTATGCCGGGCAATTGCGACATGGAATCGGAAGGGTCCCGCCCCACGAGGGCGGAAAAGAGGCCGTCGTTCTGGTTGTAAAGCGCCTGCGTGTAGATCTGTTGCGGCCCGTAGACGCTGCCGGCCGGGTAGTTGTCGGCCCCTTTTCCCGGCGCGGGCTGATAGGGAATCGTCGCCGAATTGGCAAACTGGGGATTGGACGCCGACAACTCCGCGTAGTAATTGTTCAACCAAAGCTGCACATCCGGATCGCCCAGGCTGCTTTGGCCAGAGGGAACGCTGGCTGCCTGCGTGGAGCCGGAAGTGGAGTTGGGGGCCGCGGGCGCCTCCGGTGTCGAACCGGCCGGATCGCTGGCGTCGCCGAACAGGGCCGTGAAATCCGCACGGTCTGGCGCGGAGCGGCCCGGCGCCCGTTCGATTACTTCAAAGCGCTGGTTGTAGATCGAATGAATCATTCTGCCCTTCCTGGGCGCCGCGGAATGCGCTGATCCCGCGCGCCCACTGGCGTGCGATGCAAGGCGGGAGCCAAAGCCCGGCGGCTGCTATCCGTAAGGAGAATAAACTCAAAAAACGGGTCTCCGCAAACATCTCGCGATACGATGTTGGCACTCCGGCTACCCCGCGCCATGAATTGGACACTGTTCCAGTTACAATGAAAAGGAAATGCTGAAAGTTATATTCCTCGCCCTCATAGTGGCTGCGGCCCGCGGCCAGACCCCTACAGCAACGCCCGAAAAGACCCCTCCACGGGGCGCCCCGGCGCCTTCACCTGAAATCGACGCGGCTTTGCGGGCGCGCATCAGCCAGTTCTACCAATTCGAAGTGGATGGTAAATACAACCAAGCGCTGCAACTGGTGGCCGACGATACCAAGGACTTATTTGTCGGAACGAGCAAGCCTTCCATTTATAATTTCGAAATCAAGAGCATCCAGTATTCTGATGATTTTAAGAAGGCGCAGGCCATAGTTATGCTGGGCCGCATGTTTCCGATCGAGGGATTCATGGGCCGCCCGTTAGCCATGAAGTCACCCAGCCGCTGGAAGCTGGAGAACGGGGAGTGGTGCTATTACGTGGATCCGAAACTGGATATTCCTTCCACTCCGTTCGGACCCATGGGCCCCGCAGGCATGCCGCCGCCAGGCATGCCTCGCGCGGGCATCTCGCCTCCGGGAATGCCTTCTCCGGGAATGCCTTCTCCGGGAATGCCTGCCGCAACTGGGGGCCAGGGCGGATCGTCCCGCGCAATGCCCCCACCTCTGCCCAGTAACCTTCCCGATCCTCGTGCGCTCACTGTGGACAAGAAGGATGTGAAGCTCAAGCTGGGGGGCCTGTCGGCGGATCAGGTTACCATCTCCAACCCTTCTCCCTGGTCCATGACGCTAACTCTCTCCGGTCCGGCGGTGGCCGGTCTCGAAGTGAAGCTGGATAACATCACCGTCAGGCCGGGGGGGAAGGCCCTCGTGAGCATTCATTCAACCGGTGACATTCGGAATCCCGCGGTACCACTCACCTACGTGGTCACGGTTCAGCAGACCAAGCAGACCTTCCCGATCAAAGTATCGTTCGCCAACTAGATTCGGGCCGCCCCGACGGGCCTCGCCGGGGCGGCTTGTCTTGCGGCTACTGGATCGGGATCTTGGACCCGTTCCCGTAGATTAGCTTAGTGCCCTGATATATGGCGATGGCGAAGGGCGCGTCGTTGCCTGGCGCGGTGTTCGATGGCACCTCGAAATCCACCTCGTAGACACCCACCATACCAAAGGCATAGGTAGCCGAAATCACGTTGACCCCGGCGTTGTTGATGCCCACCACTGTACTGGCGAGGACCACCGGGAACTGCGGCAACAACGTGTTATTTGGGCCTGGCACCGTGGGATCAAGTTCGTCCGTGAACAATGCCGGGGTTGTCTGACCCAATCCGGTGACAAACATCCGAATAATCTCTCCGCGCTGCGCCGGATTCTGCACCGAGACATAGGAGCCGTCCGGCCGCAGCAATACGGCTCGGGTGACGCCGTCGGTAGCGTCAGGGGTCTCGAAGATGCCGGGACTATACGTGGAGACCGTGACGTCGAAGGGGGCTGACGGAGATCCGTCGGTCGTGACGATCATCGTGGCCGTGATAGGCATAGTGGCGGCTTGGAGTTCGCAGGGAATCTGGACACCCAGAGATTCCTGGCCGCTTTGGTTCGCCACGTCCAGAATGGGCGCCAACACGCCATTCAACGCGACGGTAATGCCCGCAACCTGGGGCTGGGGCTCGATAAACGCGGCTACGATGCCCTGTATGTTGTCGGCGAAGCCAGACCCGGTGATGTACGCCAGACCACACGGCGATACCGATTGGCTTTGGAATCCCGCCGCGTTGAAGATCCCGGTGATGATTGGCCCGAGGGGATTCACCGTGAGGGTGAACGGAACGAAATAGGTCTTGCCCGAGGAGGTGATGCTGGCCGTAACGGTGGCCTGACCCGTGGTGGGTCCTGCGGTGGCCGTGATCTCCGCCTGACCTTGTGCGTTGGTCACGGCGCTAGCCGCGCTCAGCGTCACAGGTCCCGTGACCGTAAAGCTGACATTGACGCCCGGCACTGGGATGTTATTGTCATTGGCCTGCACGATGATCGGATCGGGGAAGGCCTGCCCAATCTTGGCAGCCTCCGTTTGGGCGGAAATCGGCATCAGAGACGTCACAATGGTGTTCACATTGACTGTGAAAGTATATTGCACCGCTTTGTTGGTAGCCAGCGCCACAGTCACTAGAACCGGTCCCGGCCCTGCGGTTGGAGTCACGTGCGCCGAAACCAATCCGGTGGAGGGGGAGGTCGTGACGGCACTCGAGATCGTGCCGGTGCCCGACGTCACCGTCCAGGTTACCTGCGCGCCGCTGGAGGGATTTCCGCCCAGATCAGTCACTTCAGCCGTCAACGCGGCTGGCGCGACGGAACCCAGATTCACAGACTGATGGTCTCCGCTGATTAGTTTGATCATCGCGGCGGGACCTGAGGTCACCGTCACACTCGCGGGGCCGAAAGTCACGAATGCGCCACCCACCACGAGTGTATATGAGCCGGTTCCAACCTTGCCTCCGAACACCGGCGTGCACGTCGCCGATCCGCTCGCGTTTGTAAGGACCACCCCCGGTTGTGCGCCGGGTTGCGCGCCTGCCTGCGGAGCGCAGCTTACGGTCGCGCCGGTTGCGGGACTCACCAGCATCAGCGCCAGGTTGGGGACAGCCCCGGAAAAGGTAAACACGTTCACCGTGAGGGTCGTGGCGGACTGCTGCCCCACCTGGCCGGAGAGAGCCGGCGGCGCTCCGGATGAAGTGACCAAGGTGGCGAAGACGGAAGGAAAGCCCCCAGCGCCAGGGATCGTGGAGGTCTCGACGAATTCCACGCTGGTATTTAGGGCGGACGCCACGACCGTTGCCGGGAGATAGTAGGAACCAAAGAAAAATGCCAGACCGTTAAATTGATAAGTGGCTTGACCGGAGGTGTTCGTCACGGAAGTTGCCGTAATGGTAGTCTGCCCTGTCTGCGTGACCGTCCACGTAACGGTTGTGCTTGGCGCCGGCGTGCCATCCGCGTTGTTTACCTGCACCACCAGCGGGGCGAATTTGTAGGGGCCGCTTGCGCAGTCGGGGCACACCAACTGTCCGTTGCCGGAAACGATGGAAATGTTTTGGGAAAAGCAAAGAGCCGGAAGCAAGAACAAAAAGCTACCGGCGAGAAGCTGCAGTTTCTGCATACACGTCCTCCTGACGTAAAGACATGAAAAGGATGGTGGACGCGGAAACTCATTCTAACACCATCCGATACCAAAAAAAAAGGGGGAGCTGAAAGCTCCCCCTTTTGCGACGGAAGTCGCGTAGTTAGTGAACGAGTTGTTCGCCCGCTTGGCCGGTGCAACTCCAGCCAGACGCGCAAAGGAACGGATTCGGCGACCGGGGGGCGTCTGGGATAATCAGCGCCAGATACGCAGCCGCGAAGTTGCGGATCCCGGTGTCGCTCACGAAGGAGTAACCATGAGCGAACTGGAAGTCGCAAGTTGCGATCGCATAACCCGTGGTGCCGTAAGTGGGCGTGCTGTTGTATCCCGGATCAATGCTGGACACCGAGAAGGCCCAGGTCTGACCGGGGTTGATGATACCGCCGGTAAGCGAGGCGTCCGCGGAGGAGCTGTACACGCCACTGGTACCGATAGCCGTGGCCGCGCCGCCGCCGCCGTAGAAGTTGACCGAGCAGCCTCCGGGTTGCGGAGACGCACCGACCGGCAGGTTATCCAAGGACGTATTGGAGATGGCGATGCCGGTGTCAAATCCGTAGAAGTCGGTGATGTACGGGAAGAGCAGGATCGTCTGGCACAGAGAAACCACGAACAGAGACTGGCCAGGGGCTGCCGGTGAAAGACCGATGATGAATTCGGGCACCGGACCGCCGTTCGCCCATGCAGCTTCCTGCGGATAGAAACCACCCTGCGCGTATGCCGTCACGTTAGTCTGCGGGCTGCCGGGAGCGCCAGGAGCGCCGGTAAACGTAACGTAGACGTTAAAGGTGAATTGGTCGGTAGCTAATGCGTTGGCCGCCGTAACCGTCCACACGGCCGAAGCAGTCGCCGGGCCGCCGCTCTCGTTATCGGTCAACAGTGTCGGCCCCGGTATTCCGTCGCTGCAATCTGACAACGTCGGAAGAATCATACATGCCGCCCCACCCACCGTATCGACGGCGCCGGTATCTACATAAACCTGGACACCCGATGGGATATTGCTGATGACCGCTTCGAATTCCGTTGCACTGGTAGCCAGTCCGGTGGTGCCGCCAGAAACCGCTACCTGCAGGCCGCTTTCTGTGTAGTAGACCTGACCAGGGGTAGTTTGGCTGCCCGCTGTGTTCCCCGCCGTCTTAAAGGCGGTTTGGAAGTTCTCCATGAATGTCACGGAGCCCACTTGGGTCTGGTCCGTCACGCTCACGCACTGCAAGAAGGGTGTCCCCGTACTGGAAGTGGTGAAATTCAAGCCCTGCGACACGAAACCCACGACCGGTTGACTCGTCTGGGTGATCGAGATCGAGGTGCTGGGGCTGGCCGATACGAACGCATACACGGGGGTGAGACCAAACGCACCCGCCGGGACCGAGGGGCCCTGAATGCGAACGTTCGTGATGCGGTAGGTCCGGTAGCCGGTGGCTGCGGGATCGACCGGCACGCCAAGGAACGTAATAGAGTTCGTTCCCGGACCGCCCAAGATTCCCTGGAACACATTGTACTTGGTCGGGTTCTTAAAGGTCTGGCCGCCGTCGCCAGTCACCGGGCACAACAACCCATTGGTTGGAGACGCGCAAACCAACTGGTCGGCCGGCGGAGGATCGTCGACCAACAGGAGGGCATCCAGCCCGCCGACGTTGCCAGTATAGGAAGTGCTCAGAGTGGCACCGAGGGATACCGAGACATTTGCCTGGGGTATGGGTTGCCCTGGAGCCGTCGGACCGGTCCCACTATTTAGACAGTTCAGTACGATATCGCCGACCAACTCGGTAAGCCCTTCATGACGCAGCGTGGGCGCCACCGAAGTATTCACGGAGCACTGAATCTGCGGACCAACTGCTTGTGCGTTCGCCGGAACTGTCGATCCTAGTACCAGGACGAACACAGCGAGCGCAAGAATCCATCTGCGAAAATCTGCCATTTCCTTCTCCTTGTGAATTGCGAAATTGAATCGGTCGAAGTTCTCTCTCAACCTGAGCCTCTCTCAACTGCTTTTAACTTCCAGGGAACTTCTCCGTGCGGGCGGAGATTTCATTAAGATTTTGCCGGCGAACCAACCTCTGGTACCGGGTACTCCCGAATCACGCCCTGCGATGGGGCTGTGCATATCTGTTTTTGTCCTTCGCCGGCTCGCAGGATTGCACGAAAATTGCACTTGCCGCGGACTCAGTAAAGATATTCATACCGTATAGCTGCGTCCGTGTCAAGAGAAAATTCTTTGCCTTCAACGAAAACCTGCCTTCGTCGGGTCCCTAAAGCACACATCCAACGATACGCCCGAATTAGATCATGTGGCAGGGCGGGGAGTCAACAGTTTCACACCGAATCGTCTCATTTTAACGTTTTTTAATGAAGCCTGTGGTGCCTGATTTATACAGGCAATCCCCACTGCCCCGGACCCGTAAGGACAACTTACCACGTTATCAATCGGTTATAGATCTACAGTCCTATCCCACGACGCCGCGGAAACAGGCTCATACATGCAAAAGATGGCCAACCGCTTCGCGACCGGTGAGCCGGGCTAGTGCGTAAAGATACCATTGCAGCTGCCGTTCATACCCGGCCGAATTCCGGACATCGCTCTTGAAATCCACGACCACCCAGCGGTCCTGTTCCAGGAATGCCAAATCGATAACACCTTCCAGCAGCCTGCCGTCTTCCAGGCGCAGGTGAATCGGCAATTCGCGATGGCAGTTTGCGGCGGCGCGGGCACGTTCCAATAGCGGGTGCTCCCAGGCTGCCGCGACCGCCGTAGCGGCGGCTTCGGATTCCTCGCGGGGCGCTTTCAGCAAGCCTCCGTGCAGTTGCGCCAACGACGCGATTTGGGCGGGCGTGCCACGCAGATCCAGATCGCGCAGAATGGCGTGCACGAGCGTGCCGAAGCGGTGGCCACCGGCGCGTCCAGCCGCGGTCATGACGGACTCGACCCGCATGGGCCGCAACTCGGGAGGATCTTCGATGCCTTCGGTGGGCGACACGACACGAAAGGCAGGCGACTGCCCGTTGGCGATGACGCGTGTGCGTTCCGTCTGCCATTGTTGGTGGCGCGCGATGCCCTCGGCTGCGCGATCGGCGGGCTCCGGCGCCAGTATGTCCTCCTGACGCAAACCGAAACCTGGCGCAACGTCGAGGCGCAGTGCAGTAGGGTCCCACCACACCACGGTGTGCTCACCGGCCTGGGGAATGTGCAGGCCGGGCCGCACTGAATCCTCGGCCTGGCTGAGTTGCTCCGGAGGGCGCTCCAGCACGGTTCGATCGCCCGCGAATGGCCGGCAGCCGGGGGCGTCGGCCTTCAGGCGGCGCTTGTCG
>Ga0070731_10001526_pt1 | contig 23795 bp, 16 predicted proteins | sample Coa_R1_2_FD_66448 | JGI IMG/M metagenome (GOLD analysis project Ga0070731, IMG submission 66448) | Surface soil microbial communities from Centralia Pennsylvania, which are recovering from an underground coalmine fire - Coalmine... | ecosystem: Environmental > Terrestrial > Soil > Unclassified ... | reverse complement strand
ACACGAGGCTCAGCCCCTGCTGGCTCGGAAGTCGGCGCCATTCATGGCTGCACGTTGTTTCATCGGATCTCGCTCCGCTCCCTGCGAGCCGCGTGCAGCTCACAACGGACACAAGCCTCCGAGCGACTGACGAGTGGATTTTCGAAATACCCAGAGAATCCTATGGGGCGATCAGACTGAACTTCATCGCCGAGATAACCACGGCCCAAATGTCGCACCAGTCCTACAAGGCGCTGCGCTCCGTCCTACAGCTAAGGCGTCGGCGGCCGGTGCATCATCCCGCATCCTCGCCTTTCGCTGGCATGTCCCGGCCGAGCGCCGCGATCCTACACCCTCGGAGGCGAGCCGCTTCGCTTTTGATGTCGAATAGCGGTCCGGGCATCCATTACGATTGACCGTAGCGTCTGTCGGACTCTTGCGAGATGCGATGTCTTCCTTGGCAGATCACCTCTCCGCCGTCCCGCGTAGGAACATGAAGAAGTTGCTGCGTGCCGACGATGAGTTCCTGGCCGGTGGCGGAGAGATGGGCGCTCGCATGCGTGCGCTCGACTGGACGAAAACGCCCCTCGGTCCGCCTCGGGAATGGCCGCAGTCGCTCAAAACGATCGTGCGAGTGATGCTCGACTCGCGCTATGCGATGTGGATGCTGTGGGGTCCCGAGCTCACTTTTTTCTGCAACGACGCCTATGCGCCGACCCTGGGCGTCAAGCGCGATTGGGCACTCGGTGCGCGCTCCGACAAGGTTTGGGAAGAAATCTGGTCCGACATCGGGCCGCGCATTACGCAGGTGCTCAAGGAGGGCCGCGCGACATGGGACGAAGCGCTGCTGCTTTTTCTCGAGCGCAGCGGCTTCACCGAGGAGACATACCATACGTTCTCGTACAGTCCTGTTTACGACGATGCCAGCCGCATTGCAGGCATGCTGTGCGTTGTCACGGAGGTAACCGAGCGGGTTGTCGGAGAGCGGCGGCTGCGCATTTTGAAGGACCTGGCGGCACGAGCCGTCGGTACTTCGAGCGTCGAGGAGTGTTGTCGCGGGGCGTGCGAGGTGCTGGCGCAGTATCCGAACAGCATCCCATTTGCTTCCATCTATCTGCTCGAGTCGCACGTCGCGCATCGCGTCGCGAAGACCGGCGACGTTTCGGATCGCGTGGTGCCGCCCATCGTGGACGAATCGACACGTGCCTGGCCGTTCGCAAGGCTGATGGAGAGCGAATCGGTGCAGCACGTGCCGGACCTTCCTCGAGCCGGTATCGAGGTGGCCGCCGGTCCCTGGCCGGACTTGGTGCGTCAGGCTCTCATGCTTCCGCTGAAAGGCCCCGGCAACGATCGGCTCGCGGGGATGCTCATTGCCGGTCTGAGCCCGCGACAGTACGTCAGCGAGGGGTACCGATCCTTCTTCGGTCTCGTAGCAGGACAGATCGCCGCGGCCATCACCGACGCGCAGGCGGCCGAAGCAAATCTTCGCAGGACCGCGGCGCTCGCGGAGATCGATCGGGCCAAGACGACTTTCTTTTCGAACGTGAGCCATGAGTTCCGCACGCCACTGACACTCATGCTTGCGCCGCTCGAACAGGCTGCCGCGCATCCCGACACGCCGGCACAGGTGCGCACGCAGCTCGAACTCGCGCAGCGCAATAGCATGCGGCTGCTCAAGCTGGTGAACAGCCTGCTCGACTTTTCGCGCATTGAGGCCGGTCGCGTGCAAGCCTCGTATGAGCCTACCGATCTCGCCGCGTTGACGAAGGATCTGGCGAGTACCTTCCGCTCGACGATGGAGCGAGCGGGTCTCGATTTCAGGGTCGAGTGCGAGTTGTCGGAGCTCGCGTATGTCGATCGGGAGATGTGGGAGAAGATCGTTCTCAATCTTCTTTCCAACGCGTTCAAGTTCACGTTGCACGGCAGTGTCACGGTCAGGCTGAGCCGGGATTCTGACAACGCGGTGCTCGAAGTCCTCGATACCGGTGTCGGTATTCCGCGGCACGAGCTAGCGCGGGTCTTCGAGCGATTCCATCGGGTCGAAGGTACGACAGGTCGCACCCAGGAAGGCTCCGGTATCGGACTCGCGCTCGTGCAGGAGCTAATAAAGCTGCACGGCGGGACGATTGTGGCCGAAAGCGAGCTCGGCAGCGGCACGACATTTCGGGTCAGCCTACCGCTTGGCAAGGCCCACCTGCCTTCCGAGAGGATTCAGGCGATGCGCACGCTTGCCTCCACCGCGACGGGCGCCCAGGCGTTCGTGCAGGAGGCGCTTCGCTGGGTTCCCTCGGACCGGGTCGACGAATCGTTGCGGCTTCGTACGCTCACGGACCAATCGGTGCCCGATACCCATGTCAAGCTCGCCGGTGCCCGCATTCTGCTTGCCGATGACAACGCGGACATGCGTGCATACGTTCGTGACTTGCTATCGCCGACATTCCAGGTGGAGGCGGTCGCCGACGGCGAGCAGGCGCTGGAGGCAGCACGTCGCGAGCGGCCGGACCTCGTCCTCTCGGACATCATGATGCCGCGTCTAGACGGCTTGGGCCTTTTGAAGCACTTGCGCAGCGACGAGTCGCTGCGGGATGTCCCGATCATCCTGTTGTCTGCGCGCGCGGGCGAAGAAGCGCGCGTCGAAGGGCTCGACGCCGGCGCCGACGACTACCTCGTCAAGCCGTTCTCCGCTCGGGAGCTCGTGGCCCGCGTCGGCGCCCGGCTCGAACTCGCGCGCATTCGCCGGGAGAGCGATGAGCGGTTTCATACCTTCGTCAGCGCGACGTCCGAAGTCATTTATCGGATGGGCCCCGACTGGTGCGAGATGCTTCACCTGCAGGGACGCAACTTCATCCTCGATACGACGAGCCCAAGCAACACTTGGCTCGACACGTACGTTGACCCCGACGATCAGTCGCGTGTGATGGCGGCCGTTGAGCGGGCGATTCGCACGAAGAGCACCTTCCAGCTCGAGCATCGCGTGCGGCGCCTGGATGGAACGCTCGGATGGGTTTTCTCGCGTGCGGTTCCGCTGAAGAATGAGCAAGGCGACATCATCGAGTGGTTCGGTGCCGCCAGCGACGTAACCGAGCGAAAACTGACCGAGGAGGCCCTTCGGGAGCGGGAAGAGCAGTTACGGCTTGCGACTGACGCAGCTGACGTAGGACTTTGGGACGTCGACATGGTCGCAGACCGGTTGTTCTGGCCCTCGCGGGTAAAGGCGATGTTCGGCATTTCGCCCGACGTGCCGGTATCGATGGCCGATTTCTATTCTGGGCTCCACCCCGAAGATCGGGAGCGCGTGAGCGATGCCTTCGCCGCTGCGCTCGACCCGGAGAGGCGCGCGCTCTATGACGTCGAGTATCGGACCGTCGGCAAGGAGGACGCAGTGGTCCGCTGGGTGGCGGCGAAGGGACGTGCAATTTTCGATGATGGCGGAAGATGCGTGCGCGTGATCGGAACGGCGATCGATATCACCGCGCGCAAGCGGGCGGAGGAGCAGCTTCGCGAGGAGACACGGGTACAGGACCTTCTAGGGAAAGTGAGCCATGCATTGGTCGCCGCACAGCTCGATCTCGACCGTGTCGTACAAGTCGTAACCGACACGGCGAGAGAAGTTTCCGGGGCGGCGTTGGGCGCCTTTTTCTACAACATGCAGGATCAAAAAGGCGAGTGGTACTCGCTCTATACCCTGTCCGGCGCACCACGCGAAGCCTTCGCTCGCTTTCCCCAGCCACGCAATACCGACGTTTTCGCACCGACCTTTCGCGGCGAGGCCGTCGTACGCAGCAGCGACATCACGGCGGATCCACGTTACGGCCGCAGCCCGCCCTACTATGGCCTGCCCGAGGGGCATCTACCGGTGCGCAGCTATCTTGCCGTGCCGGTGAAGACGGCCTCCGGCGAGGTTCTGGGCGGCTTGTTCTTCGGCCATCCGGAGCCGGGTATATTCGACGAGCGATCCGAGCGGCTCGTGCTGGCGATAGCCGCTCAGGCTGCCGTGGCATTCGACAACGCACGATTGCATCAGGCTTCCAAGCGCGAGATCGAACAGCGCAGGCAAGCCGAAGAGGCGTTGAGCGATGCCCACAAGCGCAAGGACGAATTCCTCGCGATGCTCGCGCACGAGCTGCGCAATCCGCTCGCGCCCATCACCACCGCAAGTGAGCTCTTGGCGCGCACGGCGATTGACCGCGACAGCCGTTCGAGGATCGCCGTCGAGATGATCCAGCGCCAGACCAGGCAGCTCACGCGACTCACGGATGACTTGCTCGACGTGTCGCGGATCACTCAGGGAACGATCGCGCTGCGTCGCGACGTGATCGATGTCGCCGGCATCATCACTCAGGCGGTCGAAACCGTCGAGCCGCAGCTGCGAGTGAAGCGGCTCAAGCTGTCCACGCTTGCCGAAACGTATGAGCCGTTGTTCGTCAATGGTGATCACGCGCGCCTCGTCCAATGCGTCGCCAATGTGCTGACGAACTCAGTCAAGTACACCGACGTCGATGGTGAGATCCGTGTCCAGACGCGCGCTGTGGGTGACACAGTGGTCATCGAGGTCACCGACACGGGAGCCGGGATCGCTGCCGAGTTGCTGCCGAAAGTCTTCGACCTGTTCGTCCAGAGTGATCGCACGATCGACCGCGCGCAGGGAGGTCTGGGTATCGGCTTGGCTGTAGTCAAGCGCCTGATCGAGATGCACGGTGGCCGAGTGGCCGCTCGCAGCCCGGGACTTGGAGCAGGCGCCACGTTCGAAATGCAACTGCCGCGCGCCACCAGGCCACAAGCCTCGGGAGACGACGCGGCGCCGATCGACATTCCGCCGCGACGCGTGCTCATCATCGACGACAACGCAGATGCCGCCAACTCGATTGCGGCACTTCTCACTCACCAGGGTCACGAGACGCATGTCGCATTCGACGGAAGGCAGGCGCTCGAGGAAATCGAGGCGTTCCGACCGGACGTGGCGCTGCTCGATCTGGGGCTTCCGGAAATGGATGGCTACGAGGTCGCCAGGAAATTACGCGCTATCCCCCGCTTGAAGGATGTCTGGTTGGTCGCGCTCACCGGCTATGGACAAGTAGAAGATCGTCAGCGAACCCAAGCCGCCGGCTTTGACGAGCACATCGTCAAACCGGTTGATCTCGCGACGCTCGAGCGCCTCTTGGCTACGTGTCCGTCATGCGCCGCCTCCACCACACGACAAGCGTGATTGTGTTCATCGTCGCGCGAGCTGCAACGATACGTGTCGTCTACTGCGGAGTTTGCTGGGCTCGACCGCTGGCCTCGTCCGCGATCGCCGTGCGCCGCTGAAAACCCGTCTGCCGCGACAACCGAAGCAAAGTATCGACAGCACGAAGCATGAAACCGCCGAAGATCGAGCCGCGCTGGCGCTCGTCGAGAGGCGCATGGTCAGCGCCGCGGTATGCGCGAGGCGCAAACGATTCACTGGAAAGGCGGCCACGACTCGCAGCTCGGCAATGAGCCTGAGTCGACGGCCTCGGGAATTGCGCTCAGTGGATTTGCAAGCGCGACTGACCGGGGCAAGACGACGCCCGGGACTCGACGCGATCTTCGTGAGTCGGCCCGTCACTCGCGTCGGCGCATTGCCGTAGACCCTCGATCCCTCTTCGCGACTGCGCCTTCATGATGCAGGCGGTTGCCCGAGCCGTTGCGCGGACCGAGAATTCGCGTGCGCTGGGGGCATGCACTGACAGCGCAAATATGGCGCCGCGTCGCAGTCGCTTCGTCGGAGGAAACATCGAGCAAGTGCCGCTCGAGTTTTCAATCGATTCAAATACGCATTGGACCAAAGGCTCGAAAAGATGAACGACTTGCATTGGCGCTTTTGCTGTGCGCCGATGATGGACTGGACCGACCGCCACTGCCGGTACTTCTTCCGGCTCATTTCGCGACGCGCCCGCCTCTACACCGAAATGATCACCGCGCCTGCGCTCGTGCACGGCGATGTCGCGCGGCACCTGGACTTCGATCCGGCCGAGCATCCGGTCGCGCTGCAACTTGGCGGCAGCGACCGAAGCGAGCTCGCGCACGCGGCGCGGCTCGGCGAGCGCTACGGCTACGACGAGATCAACCTGAACTGCGGCTGCCCGTCGCAGCGGGTGCAGACGGGAAGCTTCGGCGCGTGCCTGATGACGGAGCCTTCGCTCGTCGCCGATTGCGTGCGCGCGATGCGCGATGCGGTCGCGATTCCGGTCACCGTCAAGCATCGGATCGGCCTCGACGCCTGCGACGAATACTCGTTCGTCCGCGATTTCGTCGGCACCGTGGCCGCCGCGGGCTGCGACGTCTTCATCGTGCACGCGCGCAACGCGGTGCTGAAGGGGCTCTCGCCGAAGGAGAACCGCGAGATTCCGCCGCTGCGCTACGAATTTGTCCATCGCCTCAAGCACGACTTTCCGCAACTGGCGTTCGTCTTGAACGGTGGGCTCACCGACTGGCCGAAGATCGAGCGCGAGCTTTCGCACGTCGACGGGGTGATGATCGGGCGCGCCGCGTATCACGATCCGTGGATCCTCGCTGGCGTCGATGCGCGCCTTTTCGGCGAGGCATGCGATGTGAAATCGCGCGCGCACGTGATCGAAGCGTTGATTCCGTACGCGGAGCGCGCGATCGTGCAAGGCGCTACGCTTCGCGGGATTGCACGCCATGTGCTCGGTCTCTACCACGGCGAAGGCGGCGGACGTCTCTTTCGTCGGATTCTCTCCGACGCCGTTCGCCTGCAGCGCGCCGACACGTCGCTCTTCACCGAAGCGCTTCGAACCGTCGCTTCCTGAACCCGCGACGCACACCGCGCCGCACGCTCCGGTGCATCGCGCGTTGTAACTCTTGCAACGTTCGCGCCGCAGTGAACTGTCGGCTATCGACTGCATCCAACCTGCACGCCGACGAACGGGTTTGGAGCGAGCCACAATGAGCAAGACGGTCAGCGATTTCCTCCTCGAGCGCCTCTCCGAATGGGGCATCAAGCGGATCTACGGATTTCCCGGCGACGGCATCAACGGCATCCTCGGTGCACTCAACCGCGCCAGCGAAAGCTTCGAATTCATCCAGGTCCGCCACGAGGAAATGGCGGCGTTCATGGCGTGCGGGCACGCCAAGTTCACGGGCCAGGTTGGCGTTTGTCTTGCAACTTCCGGACCGGGTGCGATCCACCTTTTGAACGGCCTCTACGACGCGAAGCTCGACCACCAGCCGGTGGTCGCGATCGTCGGGCAGTCGTCGCGTTCGGCAATGGGAGGCAGTTACCAGCAGGAGGTCGACCTGACGACGCTCTTCAAGGACGTGGCGAGCGAATACGTCGAGGTCGTGATGTCGCCGGAGGCGATCCGCCATGTCATCGATCGCGCCATCCGCATCGCGCGGGCGCAGCGCGCGCCGACGTGCGTGATCGTTCCGAACGACCTGCAGGAGTTGCCGTACGAGAAACCGCAGCGTGCGCATAACACGATTCATTCGGGTGTCGGTTACGCGATCCCGCGACCGATTCCCGAAGATCGTGAATTGCAGCGCGCGGCCGATGCGCTCAATGCCGGCGAGAAGGTCGCGATGCTCGTTGGCGCCGGCGCGCTGCTCGCCGGCGCCGAGGTGCTCGAAGTGGCCGACGTGCTCGGTGCCGGCATCGCTAAGGCGCTGCTCGGCAAGGCGGCCGTGCCCGATACGCTGCCGTTCGTTACCGGCTCGATCGGGCTGCTCGGCACGAGGCCGTCGTACCGGATGATGATGGACTGCGACACGCTCTTGATGGTCGGCTCGGATTTTCCGTATTCGGAGTTCCTGCCAAAAGAGGGGCAGGCGCGCGGCGTGCAGATCGACATCGACGCGCGGATGGTTTCGATCCGCTACCCGATGGAGGTGAATCTCGTCGGTGACAGCGCGACCACGCTTTCGCTGCTGAAACCGCTTCTGAAGCGCAAGCAGGATCGTCGCTGGCGGGCGAGGATCGAAAAGGACGTCGCCGACTGGTGGAAGACGCTCGAGGATCGCGCGATGACCGACGCGCACCCGATCAATCCGCAGCGCGTCTTCTGGGAATTGTCGCCGCGTCTTCCCGATCGCGTGATCCTCACCTGCGATTCAGGCTCGTCGGCGAACTGGTACGCGCGCGATCTCAAGATTCGCCAAGGCATGTTGGCGTCGCTATCGGGCGGGCTCGCGACGATGGGTCCCGGCGTGCCCTACGCGATCGCCGCGAAGTTCGCGCATCCCGACCGTCCCGTCATCGCGATGGTCGGCGACGGCGCGTTCCAGATGAACGGGATGAACGAGGTGCTGACGATCGGCAAGTACTGGAAGCGCTGGTCCGATCCCAGGCTCGTCATCATGGTGCTGAACAACCGCGACCTGAACCAGGTGACGTGGGAGCAGCGCGTGATGGACGGCGACCCCAAGTACGAAGCGTCGCAGGACATTCCCGATTACCCGTACGTGCGCTACGCCGAAGGCGCGGGCCTTCGCGGGATCCGCGTGGACCGTCCCGAGGACATCGGCCGCGCGTGGGACGATGCGCTCGCAAGCGATCGTCCGACGCTGCTCGACATCTACACCGACCCCGACGTGCCGCCGTTGCCGCCGCACGTGACATTCAAGGAGGCGCGCCGTTTCGCAGAGTCGCTGCTCAAGGGCGATCCGGACCGGGCGGGCGTAATCCGCGCATCGGTCAAAGAGATGTTCGCGTAGACGTTCGCGTTCATTGCGCCATCCTCCTCATATGGACGCCGAACGCGTGCCGATCGAGCGCATCGGCGTCTCGGCCTACACGATCCCGACCGAAGCGCCTGAATCGGACGGCACGCTCGAGTGGCATCAGACCACGCTCGTGCTCGTCGAGGCAACCGCGGGCGGGAAGACCGGCATCGGTTTCAGCTACGCGAATCGAGCGACGGCGGTCCTCGTCGAGGACACGCTTGCCGATGTTGCGCGGGGACGCGATGCGCTCGACATCGCCGGCGCATGGGATGCGATGGTCGCGGCCATTCGCAACCTCGGTCGTCCGGGCGTCTCGTCGATGGCGATTGCCGCCGTCGACAACGCGCTGTGGGACTTGAAGTCGCGCATTTTCGATGTGCCGCTCGTGCGCCTGCTCGGCGCGGCGCGCAACGCGATTCCCATTTATGGCAGCGGCGGCTTCACGTCGTACACGATGGCGCGGCTCGCCGAGCAGCTCGGAGGCTGGGCGCGCTCAGGCATTCGGATGGTGAAGATGAAGATCGGACGCGATCCGTCCGCCGACATCTCGCGCGTGCGCGAGGCGCGCAAGGCGATCGGCCCTGACACGGCGCTCTTCGTCGACGCGAATGGCGCCTACAGCCGCAAGCAGGCGCTCGCGTTCGCGCAGGCATTCACCGAGCTCGCCGTCACGTGGTTCGAGGAGCCCGTCGTGAGCGACGATCTCGAGGGCCTGCGATTGATTCGTGACAGCGCACCGCCGGGCATGGACATCACGGCCGGCGAATACGGGTACGACCTCGTCTACTTTCGCCGAATGTGCGAGGCCGGCGCGGTCGACGTGCTGCAGGCCGACGCGACGCGTTGTGCAGGCGTCACCGGATTCCTGCGCGCGGCGACCGCGGCAAAATCGTTCCATCTGCCGCTTTCGAGCCACTGCGCGCCGTCGATCCATGCGCATCCGTGCTGCGCGGTGGGCGCACGTCACCTCGAATACTTTCACGATCACGTGCGCATCGAGCGTCTGCTGTTCGACGGCGCGCTCGAGCCCGTGGACGGCGCGCTTCATCCGGCGCCCGACCGGCCCGGATTCGGCCTCGCGTTCAAGGCGGCGGATGCGCGGCGGTATGCCGTATGAACTTCGATGGCTGATTCCACCGTCGCCGACGTCGCTGCCCTCGAGCGCGATCTCGTTTCCACCGTCGACGGCGAAGTCCGCTTCGACATCGGCAGCCGCGCGCTCTATGCGACCGATGGCTCGAATTATCGGCAGGTGCCGATCGGCGTCGTGATTCCGCGCACGGCCGACGCGGTGATCGCGACCGTCGCCGCGTGTCGCCGCCACAATGCGCCGGTTCTTCCGCGCGGGGGCGGCACGAGTCTCTGCGGCCAATGCTGCAACGTCGCAGTCGTCATCGACTTCTCGAAATACCTGAACCGGATCGTCGATCTCGATCCGCAGAGCCAGACGGCGTCTGTCGAACCGGGATGCGTCCTCGACACACTGCGCGATGCGGCGGAGAAGCACCACCTGACCTTTGCGCCCGATCCGTCGACACACAGCCACAACACGCTTGGCGGAATGATCGGCAACGATTCGTGTGGCGTGCATTCGGTCATGGGCGGCAAGACGGTCGACAACGTCTTCGAGCTCGACGTGCTGACTTACGATGGCGTCCGCTTCACGGCGAAGCGGCTCGATGACGACGCGCGAAAGCAAATACTCGCGGGAGACGGTCCGGTGTCGGAGATTCATCGCAAGCTCGAAGCGCTTCGCGATCGCTACGCCGACGAAATCCGTGCGCGCTTTCCTGACATTCCGCGCTGCGTCTCGGGGTACGGGCTCACGCACCTCCTGCCCGAGAACGGGTTCGACGTGGCGCGCGCGCTCGTCGGCACCGAAGGCACGTGCGTCGTCGTGCTCGGCGCGAAGCTTCGTCTCGTTCCGAGCCCGCCCGGGCGCTCGCTCCTGGTGCTCGGCTATCCCGATGTCTTCTCCGCCGGCGATCACGTCCCCGACATCCTGAAGTTCGGTCCGATCGGTCTCGAAGGCATCGACGACAAGCTCGTCTCCGACATGAAGGCGGTCGGCCTTCATCCCGAAGACGTGCAACTGCTGCCGAAGGGCGGCGGCTGGCTGCTCGTCGAATTCGGCGGTGCCGATCGACGCGAATCGGATGCGAAGGCGCGTGCATGCATGGATGCGCTCGGCAAGCGCGACGACAAGCCGACGATGAAGCTCTTCGACGATCCCGCGCACGAGAAGATGATCTGGACGGTGCGCGAGGCGGGACTCGGCGCGACCGCCCATGTGCCGAACAAGACGATCACCTGGGAAGGCTGGGAGGATTCGGCGGTCTCGCCGGCGCGCCTCGGCGATTATTTGCGCGACTTCCGCAAGCTGCTCGATCGTTACCAGTATGCGGGCGACCTCTACGGCCATTTCGGCCAGGGCTGCGTGCACACGCGCATCGACTTCGATCTCGAAACGCACGCGGGCATCGAGAAATTCCACCGCTTCCTGGACGACGCATCGAGCCTCGTCGTGAGCTACGGCGGGTCGCTGTCGGGCGAGCATGGCGACGGCCAGTCGAAGGCCGAATTCCTCCCGAAGATGTTCGGCGAGAAGCTCGTGCAGGCATTCGGCGAGTTCAAGGCGATCTTCGATCCGAATGCGAAGATGAATCCGGGCAAGGTCGTCGATCCCTACCTGCCGACGCAGAACCTGCGCCTCGGCGAGCGTTACGCGCCCGCGCAGCCGATGACGTACTTCAGGTATCCAAAGGACCAGGGCGTATTCACGCGCGCGGCATTGCGCTGCGTCGGCGTCGGCAATTGCCGCCAGCATCATCACCAGACGATGTGCCCGAGCTACCGCGTGACGATGGAGGAGAAGCACAGCACGCGTGGACGGTCGCGGCTCCTCTTCGAGATGCTGCGCGGCGATGCGCTGACCGGCGGCTTTCGCGACGAGCACGTCAAGGAATCGCTCGATCTGTGCTTGGCCTGCAAGGGCTGCAGGGGCGATTGCCCGGTGCACGTCGACATGGCGACGTACAAGTCCGAATTCCTCGCGCACTATTACGCGGGGCGGCTGCGCCCGCGCTCCGCGTACGCGTTCGGATTGATCGATCGCTGGGCGAGGCTTGCGGCGAACGCGCCGAGGCTCGTCAACGCGTTCACGCATGCACAGTGGTCGGGCGCGCTCGCGAAGCGGATGGCGGGCGTTGCGCAAAGCCGCAGCATTCCGCGCTTCGCGCGCCAGACGTTTCAGCGCCGATTCGCGAATCGCACGCGGCCTGCCGGCGCAAGCGGCAGGTCGGTGCTGCTCTGGCCCGACACGTTCAACAACTACTTCCATCCGGAGACGGCGCTTGCAGCGACCGAGGTGTTGGAAGCGGCGGGTTTCACCGTCAGCGTGCCGATGTCCGCCGTCTGCTGCGGTCGGCCGCTCTACGACTGGGGAATGCTGAAGACGGCGCAGCGCTATCTTCGGCGGATCCTCGCGCGCTTCGCCTCGGAGATCGACGCCGGCACGCCGTTCGTCGTGCTCGAGCCCGCGTGCGCGGCGGTGTTTCGCGACGAGATGATGAATCTCTTTCCCGGCGACGAAACGGCGAAGCGGCTTTCGCGACAGACATATCTGCTTGGCGAGTTTCTCGCGAAGCACGCGCCGCAGTTCGCGCCGCCGAAGCTTTCGTCGCGCGCGATCGTGCACGGCCACTGCCATCAGAAAGCGATCATGGGCATGAGCGCGGACGAGGCGCTGCTGCGCAAGCTCGGCGTGCGCTACGAGCTGCTCGATTCGGGCTGCTGCGGCATGGCGGGCTCGTTCGGCTTCGAGCGCGAGAAAGTCGACGTGTCGGTGGCGATCGGCGAGCTCGTGCTGCTTCCCGCGGTGCGCGCTGCGGACGCCGATTGCCTCGTGATCGCCGATGGCTACAGTTGCCGCGAGCAGATCGCCCAATGCACGGGCCGGCGCACGATGCATCTCGCCGAAGTGTGCGCGATGGCGCTGGCGGACCGGACGCGCGATGCGAAGCGTTCGGCCCCTGCATCGGAGCAGGCGACGACCGTTCAGCATTGAAGAGACCAGGCATGCGCGCGAAGTCGATCGAAGGCGAAGGCGAGCGGACGTGGGTCGTCGTGCTTTCCACGGGCGACGAAGTGACCGCGTCGTTGCTCGCGTTCGCGAAGAATCAGCAATTGACGGCCGCGCGCTTCACGGCGATCGGCGCCTTTTCGGAAGCGACGCTCGGCTACTTCGACTGGTCGTCGAAGACGTACGAAAGGATTCCGCTGCGCGAGCAGGTCGAGGTGCTATCGCTCGTCGGGGACATCGCGCTCGAGCGCGTCGAGCCGAAGATCCATGCGCACGTCGTCGTCGGAAAGCACGACGGAAGCGCGCACGGCGGCCATCTTCTCGAAGCGCGCGTGCGCCCGACGCTCGAGGTGATGCTCGTCGAGTCGCCCGCGCTCCTTCGCCGAGTGTTCGATCCGGCGTCGGGACTTGCGCTGATCCATATCGGTGGAACGGAATGAACAACAACGAAAACCAAGTCAGGGTCAGAGACGAAACTCGCGAACGGTCGCCGCAACGGTCTGCGCCCCGATCGCGAGTGTCGTCTCCGACCGTTGCGGAGGTCGTCGTCGTCACCGGCGCATGCGCAGGCGTCGGTCGCGCGGCGGCGCGCGCATTCGCACGCCGCGGCGCCCGCATCGGCCTGATCGCGCGCGATGCGGAGGGCTTGCAGGCAACGTGTCGCGACGTCGAAGCGCTCGGCGGCGAGGGGCTGGTCTGCGTCGCCGACGTTGCGCACGCGGCCGAGGTCGAAAGCGTCGCCTCGATGATCGAGGATCGGCTCGGACCGATCGACATCTGGGTCAACAACGCGATGGTGACGGTCGTCTCGCCGGTTGCCGATCTTGCGCCCGACGAAGTGAAGCGCGTCACCGAAGTCACGTATCTCGGGACGGTGAACGGGACGCTTGCCGCGCTTCGCAGGATGCGTCCACGCAATCGCGGTGCGATCGTGCAGGTCGGTTCGGCGCTCTCCTATCGCGCGATCCCGTTGCAGGCGCCGTACTGCGGCGCGAAGTTCGCGATTCGCGGCTTCACCGACGCGCTTCGCAGCGAGCTCCTCCACGACAAGAGCCGCATCCACGTCACGATGGTGCAGATGCCCGCGCTCAATACGCCGCAATTCGACTGGTGCAGGACGCACATGGAGAAAAGCCCGCGGCCCGTGCCGCCGGTGTACGAGCCGGAGGTTGCCGCCCAGGCGATCGTGTGGGCCGCACATCATCGGCGGCGTGAGCTTCTCGTCGGCGAATCGACGGTGAAGGCGGTGTGGGCGAACAAGTTCTTCCCGGGCCTGCTCGATCGCTATCTCGCGGACTTCGGCTATTCGTCGCAAGGTTCGGCGCGACCGGTCGCGCCTGATCGCCGCGACAACCTGTATGAGCCGGTGCAAGGCGATTTCGGCGCGCGGGGACGCTTCGACGACGAGTCGCGCACGTCGAGCCTCCAATTGCTGTGGACGACGCATCGCACGCTGGCGCTCGTCGCACTTGCCGCTGTCGGTGGTGCTGCCCTGTGGCTCGCGAACGCGCGACCATCGCAGCCGACCTCGCTCGCACATACGGTCTCTCGCCCCGCGCGTCGCTTTTTCGCATAGCGCGTCGCGATTCCGCGACGCGACCCGGTCGCGAACACATCCGCGCGCGGGGCGGATGCTAATATGGCCGCCCGCGCCGTGATCCCGGTTCGATGCTCCTCTCATGACGGCCCATCTCGCGCCGCGTCGTATCACGATCGCGACGCGCGAATCGACGCTCGCGATCTGGCAGGCCGAGCACGTCCGATCGCGGGTCTCCGCGCGCTACCCGGGCATTGCCGTCGATCTCGTCGGCGTCACGACGCAAGGCGATCGCGTCATCGACCGGCCGCTCGCCACGATGGGCGGCAAGGGCCTGTTCGTCAAGGAGCTCGAAGGCGCGCTTCGCGACGGCCGCGCCGACATCGCCGTCCATTCGCTCAAAGACGTGCCGATGGAGCTTCCCGACGGCTTCGTGCTCGCGGCGATTTTCGCGCGCGAGGATCCGCGCGATGCCTTCGTGTCGAACCGCTACGACCGTCTGTCGGCATTGCCGAAGGGCGCGGTCGTCGGCACGTCGAGCGTTCGTCGCGAGGCGCAGTTGCGCGAGCGGGATCCGTCGCTGCGGATCGAATCGTTGCGTGGCAACGTGAACACGCGTCTCGCTCGCCTCGACGAAGGCCGCTACGACGCGATCATCCTCGCTGCCGCGGGACTCAAACGTCTCGGTCTCGGCACGCGCATTCGCGCGCTGATCGAACCCGACGAGAGCCTGCCCGCGCCCGGGCAGGGCGCGCTCGCCGTCGAATGTTCCGCGGATCGGACGGACATCCTGGCCGCGCTCGCACCGCTCGCCGATCGCGGCACGACGCTCGCGACGTCAGCGGAGCGTGCGTTCTCGCGCGGCCTCGGCGGCAGTTGCGTAACTCCGCTTGCCGCGTATGCCGAATGGCAGGAAGGCCGGCTTTGGTTGCGCGGCTTTCTTGCTTCGCGCGATGGCGGCGAAGTGCTGCGCGGGGAACGCGACGGCGATGTCGTCGACGTCGAAGACGCATCCGCTCTCGGCCTCGCGCTCGCCGACGATTTCCTGCGTCGCGGCGCGCATCGGCTCGCGGCGGCCTGAACATCCAACTCGCGTCCCGAGCACGAACCGCGAGCGCGACGAGGGTGCCGTGACCGTCGAGAGCGATACGCCTCACGCATCGCAACGCGACGCCGGACCGCTCGAGGGCGTAGGCGTCATCGTCACGCGACCCGCGCGCCAGGCGGCGGTGTTCGCGCAACGCATCGCCGCGCTCGGCGGCTCGCCGCTCATCTGGCCGGCGATCGTCATTCTGCCGCCGCAGGATCACTCGCAACTCGCCGAAGTCCATGCGCGCCTCGAGGACTACGACATCGCGATCTTCGTCTCCGCGAATGCCGTCGAATACGGCGCGCGCGCGACACCACCCTGGCCGGCGAAGCTTCGCACGTGCGCGCCCGGTCCCGGAACGGCGGAAGCGCTGGCGGCTGCCGGCATCATGGACACGCGGATCCCGGCGAAGTCCTGGGACAGCGAGGGCTTGCTCGAGCTTGCCGACCTGAACGATGTCGCGGGCAAGCGCATCGTGATCTTTCGTGGCGAAGGCGGTCGCGAGTTTCTCGGCAACTCGCTCCGCGTTCGTGGCGCGATCGTCGATCACATTCCCTGCTATCGGCGGGTTGCGCCGCAATCGGGTGCGGAAGGTCTCGTCGAGGCGATGCGCGAAGGCCGCGCGAATGCGTTGACGCTCACGTCGGCCGAGGGCGTCGACAACCTGATGACGGCGCTCGGATCGGAAGGGCGTGCGAGGATCGCGACGTTGCCGACCTTCGCCGCGCATCCGCGCATCGTCGAGCGCGCGCGCGAACACGGTCTTCTCGCCGTGCAAACGCCCGGAGGCGACGACGGACTCCTCTCCGGACTCCTCGAATGGTTCGCCCACGGAAAATCACGCGTGCAAGGCGGACGGAACTCATAATCGAACGACACGAAGCCAGGGGATACCGGTTCATGAACGACATCGACATTCTCGTTACCGCGGCGCTGCCGCGCTTTCTGCGCGAGCCGCTCGACGCCGATTACCGCACGCATGACTACGCCGCAGCGGACAACCGCGATGCGCTTGTTGCCCGCGTCGGCCCGCGCATTCGCGGCATCGTCCAGGGAGGCGGGACGGTAACGACGACCTCGCTGCTGGACGCGCTGCCCGCGCTCGAGATCATCTCGGTGTTCGGCGTCGGCTACGATGGCGTCCCGACGGCGTACTGTCGCGAGCGCGGCGTCAGGGTCACCAATACGCCCGACGTCCTGACCGACGACGTCGCCGACGTCGCGGTCGCGCTGATTCTCATGACGGGACGCGGCTTTGCGCGTGCCGATCGTTTCGTGCGCGAAGGCGAGTGGACGCGCCGTTCGTTGCCGCTGGCGACGAAGCTTGCCGGCAAGTCGGTCGGCATCCTGGGGCTCGGGCGCATCGGCAAGGCGATCGCGAAGCGCGTCGACGCGATGGGGATGCGCGTCTGCTACACCGGACGCACGCGGCAGGACGTTCCTTATCGCCACGTGCCGAGCCTGGAAGCGCTCGCGTCGGAGGTCGATTTCCTCGTCGTGGCGTGTCCCGGCGGACCTGCGACGCGTCATCTCGTCGACGCCCACGTGCTCGCCGCGCTCGGCGCCAAGGGAACGCTCGTCAACATCGCGCGCGGGTCGATCGTCGACGAAAACGCGCTCGTGCGCGCGCTCACCGAAGGCACGATCAGGGGCGCCGGTCTCGACGTGTTCGAGAACGAGCCCCACGTTCCTCCGGCGCTTTTTGCGCTGGACAACGTCGTGCTGCTGCCGCACGTCGGCAGCGCAACGCACGAGACGCGCAAGGCGATGGCCGATCTTTGCAAGGCGAACCTCGACGCGTGGTTCGCGGAGCGCAAGGTGCTGACGCTCGTCGCCGAGTTGCAATGACGATCACGCGTCGTGGGGCGTGCCGACTTCGGTCACCGTCCCGCGTGGCGTGAGCATCACGATGGCGAGCGCGGTGACGACGAGCGCGAGCGCGATCCATTCCTGCACCCCCGGCCGCTCGCCGAGCACGATCATGCCGGAGATCACGCCGACGACCGGAATCGGCAGCGACGAAAGCGACGACACCGCGACAGGCAGCGTGCGCGCGAGCATGAACCACGCGAGGTTCGCGAGCGTTCCGGCGAGGAAGACGTTGTAGCCGATCGCGAACCAGCCGCGCACCGAAAGATTCGCGAGCTCGGCCGTGAACGGTTGCGGATCGAAGAACGGCGCAGCGACCGCGAGCGGCGCCGTGCCGAGGAGAAGCATCCAACCCGACAACGCGTTCTGGGGCACCGGCGGTCGCCACTTGCGCAAAAGCACCGTGCCGCATGCCCACGAGATCGCGGCGATCAGGATCAGCAGCGCCCCGGACGGCGCCTTGCGCACGACGACGGCCTGCTCGCCGAGCAGAACCGCCATGCCCAGCGCGCCGAGTGCCAGCCCGGTGAGCTTGCGGCGCGAAATCGGTTCGTGCAGCACGAACGCGGCGATGGCCGTCGCCCACATCGGCATCGTGTACGCGAGGATTGCGCTTCGTCCGGCCGGGAGTTGCTGCACGCCGAACAGCAGGAATCCGTTCCAGCCGGTGATGTTGAAGAACGACAGCCCGCAGACCTTCGCGAAGCAGGCGCGCGGAATGCGGATCGATTCGCCGTGTGCGTGGGCGAACGCCAGCATGCCGAGCGCGGCCAGCGGAAGCGTGATGCAGCGGAACGTAAGCGGCGCGAGCTCGTCGACGCCCATCTTCAGAACGGGCCAATTGCAGCCCCAGACGAGCGCGAGCAGCAGAACGAGCAACGCCGCGCGCGTTGGCGCGATCGACGGATTGCGCATCAAGCGATGGCAAGCCGGGTCACGGATTCGTTCCGTATTTCGCGACGTGAAGCGTGCGCGCCTGCGTGACCCATCCGTCGCGCCGGATCCGACCGGGGAACTCGGCGAGCCGCGCTTCGATATCGTCGATCTCGCGATCGGATAGCTTCGCGATCTGCCGATACGTGGCGATGCCGAGCTGGTAGAGGATGCGCTCGATCACCGGACCGACGCCGACGATCAGCTTCAAATCATCCGGCGTTCCGGGCGCGTCGAGGAGCGGCGGCGGCGCATTTCGCTCGATGTCGATGACGATCTGCCGGTAACGCGCCGTCTCGGTTTTCGCGTCGGCGAGCTCGCGAAACAGTGCCGCGCGATCGTCGGCGAGCGCCGAAAGCAGGGCGCGCTCGGCGCGCGCTTCGTTGCGCGTCGCGGTCACGGCGTCGGGCGCCTTCGGTTGGGCGGGCGGGACGGCAACCGCTGTGGCAAACGGCGTACGTTCGCGGGCAGTGGCGCGACGCGCACGCAGCGCCCCGGCGCGATACGCGATGCCGATGCCGACGGCAAGCGCGATCAACGCGACGAACGTGAGACCGTTCAAGGGAAGCCTTTGGTCGGGGATGACGCGATAGCGGCGTCGGCGCCCGCGCATTGTATGCGAGCGCAAAACGAGGGGCCAGCCGAAAAAGCCACGACGCATCGGACTGCTAAAATCGCGCGCCAATATGTCGACCGTGACCGACCCCGACAAGAGCGCTCGCGACGATGTGCCGCCCCGCAGCGGCACTGCGAACGCGAATCGCGTTCTCTGGATGATCGTCATCCTCGCGATCATTGCCGGCGTCTATGCGTGGTACGACCAGCGGCGTGCACGCGAATCGCTTCGCGCCGAGGTCGCGCATCGATTGACCGTGGCCGATGCCGAGGACGCCCAGGCCCGCGCACGCGATTCCGACCTCGCCAACGAGCTGCGCGATGCGCAGGCGAAGATCGCGCTCCTCGACGCGCGCATCGGCGAATTCCAGTCGCAGCAGGCGGCGCTCGAAGCGCTCTATCGCGATCTCGCGCCGTCGCGCGACGAGCTCGCGCTCTCCGAGGTCGAGCAGATTCTCGTGCTCGCGAGCCAGCAGCTTTCGCTTGCCGGCAACGTGCAGGCAGCGCTCGCCGGCCTTCAGGTGGCGGACGCGAAGCTTGCGCGGCTCGACCGTCCGCAGCTTGGTCCGCTTCGTCGCGCGCTTGTCCATGACATCGAACGGCTGAAGGCGGTGCCATACGTCGACGTCGCCGGCATCTCGATCAAGCTCGACCAGATGATCGATGCAATCGACACGATGCCACTCGCCAAGGATGAACGCGTCGCGCCAACGGCGAAGACGACGGCGCCGGCAACCGAGTCGCCGTGGATCCGCTTCCTGCAAGGCATCTGGAACGATCTGCACAACGTGATCCGCATCGAAGTGACCAATCGGCCGCCGGCGCCGCTCGTCACGCCCGAGCAGTCGTTTTTCCTCCGCGAGAATGTGCGGCTGCGACTTCTGTCGGCGCGCCTCGCACTCATCGCGCGCGACGATGCGTCCTTCAAGGCGGATCTGTCGACCGCGCGCGAATGGCTGACGAAATACTTCGACCCGCAGAATCGCCAGGTGCAATCGACGCTCGCAACGCTTTCGCAACTCTCGTCCATCGCAATGCCGGGCGAGATGCCCGATCTGTCGGCGAGCCTCGACGCGGTGCGCAACCTCAAGGACGCGACCGAGCGCGCCGAGCGGTCTCAGTCGAACGCCAGGTGACGCGAAGGCGCACGTGAAGGCGCTGATTGCGTTCCTCATCATCGCGGCAGCGGCCGTCACGCTGGCGCTCGCGTTTCACGTCAATGCCGGCTACGTGCTGCTCGTCTCGTCGCCGTATCGGATCGAGATTTCGCAGAACGCGTTCATCATTCTGCTGATCCTCGCGTTCGCCGCCGTCTATGCGGTGATCCGCGCCGGCGTTCGACTCGCCAATCTGCCCGCCGAAGTGCGCGAGGGACGAAGGCGCCGTCAATTCGAGCGCTTTCGCAACAAGCAGGACGCAGCCGTGGTTGCATTGCTCGAAGGTCGCCACGGCAAAGCACGCGAGTTCGCGCGGGAAGCGCTCGCGATTCCGCAGTCGTCACCGGTGGCGGCGCTCGTCGGCGCGCGCGCGGCGCTCGAGACGCGCGATTTCGCCGGTGCATCGGCAATGCTCGATCGACCCGATGCGCGTGCGACAAATCTTGCGGTGCCTCGTTTGATGCTCGAGGCTGAGCTCGCGCTCGAGCGGGGACAGCCCGCCGAAGCGCTCGCGCGGCTTGCCGAGTTGCGCCGTGAAGCGGGCTTGCATACCGCGGCGCAACGACTCGAGCTTCGTGCACTGACTGCGGCTGGGTGTCCGGCCGAAATTCCCGCGCTCGTCGATCAGCTCGTCAAGCGCAAGGTGTACGACGCGAAGCAGGGCGAGCTCCTGCGTGCGAGTGCGCATGCCGATGCGCTTGCGGGATTCGCGCACGACGCGGCCGGTCTTCGTGCCTACTGGGCGCGTCTGCCGGAAGGCGACCGCCTGCAACCGAAGGTGGCGCGCGCCGCCGCGCGAAGCTTTCTTTCGCAGGGCAACGATCGCGAGGCGGCGGACCTCCTCGCGCGAAGCCTCGACCGGCATTGGGAGCCGAGCCTGCTTCTGATCTACGCGGAATGCCGGCCGCCGGATGCGACGCGACAACTCGAAACGGCGGAGCGATGGCTCGCGAACCACAATCAGGATGCGATGTTGCTCTATGCGCTCGGCCGCATCTGCGAGCGCCAGCAGCTATGGGGCAAGGCGCAGACGTATCTCGAGGCGAGCCTCGCGCTCGACAATCACTGGCGCGCGCATGTCGCGCTCGGAGAATTGCTCACGTCGCTCGGACGTAACGACGAGGCGAACGCGCATCTCGCCGCGGCGCTGAAGCTGGCCTTGGCGGAGTTGCAGCGCGGGTGAGCGACGCGCTTCTGTCGCGCGTGCGCGATCTGCTGGCGCGCGGCGCCCTCGACGAGGCGAACGTGCTTGCGAGCGACGCACTGGCGGCAGCGCCTCGCGATCCCGTTGCCTGGTACATGCGCGGCATCGTCGAGAATCGGCGAGGCGACTATCGCGCTGCAGTAAAGGCGCTGCGCATGGCGATCGATCTCGATCCTTCCGCCGGCCTCTCGTGGCTCTCGCTCGGCAATGCATTGGCTCGCCTGGACGATCTGCCGGGAGCGACTCGCGCGTACCAGGCAGTCGTGTCGCGCGAGCCCGGCTGGGCGGATGCTCGCTACAACCTCGGTGTTGTGCAAAGGCGCCAGGGCGATCTCGACGGTGCAGCCCGTGCGTTTCATGCGGCGTGGTCGCTCGATCCGATGATGTTCGACGCGGCGAGGCAATGCGTGTCGACGATTGGCGAGCTGGCCCGGCGGCCGGATGGTTTCGTTTCCAGTGCGTTCACGCGCGCCGCGGCCGCGCCGGATTACAGCTTCACCTTAGGCGTCTGCTCGATCGACGAGGCCAGGCTCGAGCGGACGACTGCGCGTTATCGAAGGTTGTTCGCCGGGACTCGCCACGAAATCGTTGCGGTTCGCAACCCCGCCTCTCTCGCTCTCGCGTACAACGACATCGTGCAAGGAAGCGATGCGGACATCGTCGTGGTGTCCCACGACGACATCGACGTGCTGGCCGACGATTTCGTGGCTCGGCTGTCGGATGCGCTCGACTCCTTCGATGGCGTGGGCGTCGTCGGCACGACGAAGTTGGCCGGTCCTGCGATTGGGTGGAGCGGTCACCCGAACCTGCGCGGATGGATCGTGCATCATGTGCCGGGGGAAGACGAGTGGAGCGCCGACGCGTTGCATCCTTCAGCAAGAGAAGGGATCATCGTGGCGCTCGATGGCGTGTTCCTCGCGGCGCATCGAAAGGTGTTCGTCGACGTGCCGTTCGAGGCGACTACGTTCGACGGCTTCCACCTGTACGACCTTGACTGGAGCTATCGCGCGTCCGATCGCGGATATCGGCTGGGCGTGGCCGGCGATCTGCTGCTCGTTCACGCGTCGCGCGGGAAGTACGGAAGCGAGTGGGAACGGTATGCGGAGCGGTTTTGGCGAAAGCACGGCCTGACGGAATGCGCGCCCAAGGCGTCGTCGTTTTTTGGGGCGAGGTTTGGTGCGGCAGAACAAGCAAGGCAGTTCTTTCTGCTGCTCGCGGGTCTTGGCCGTGAATTGGCGTTAAGCTAGCGCGGCAGCTTTGAATGCGCCGCGCGGATCGGTTTACGCCAAAGGCAATCCATGCAGTCATTGTCCACGCTCTCGGAGCATATCCGGGAGCTCGAAGTACGCCTCCTCCAGCCTGACGTGCGAAAGTCGCCCAATGAGCTCACGCGCCTTCTGGCTGACGAGTTCGTCGAATTCGCGAGCGACGGTCGTGCGTACGACAAGGCAGGCGTAATCGAGGCCCTGCAACACGAAACTTCATTTCGTCGCACGATCTCGGACTTCCGGATGATGCAGCTCGCCGACGACATGGCGGTGGCTACTTATGAACTCGCGCGGAAGAGCGACGCGGGGGAGGTCGTACTGTCGATGCGAAGCTCGATCTGGAGGTGCGATGCGGGAGATTGGCGGCTGATTTTTCACCAGGGGACAGTTCGAACGAAGAAGCATCCAACGGCCGTTGAAGTCACTTCGACCTTTTGGCGGCTCATGGGTACGAACGACTTTGCGTCGGTCTCGGCGGTGCTTGCCGACGATTTCATGCTCGATTGGCCGCAAACCAACGAACGCATTCGCGGCGCCGACCGATTCGCGCGCATGAATCGCGAATATCCCGCGCACGGCCCCTGGCGGTTCACGATCAACCGGGTCGTCGGTGGCGAATCGGAAGCGGTCACCGACGTGACGGTCACCGACGGCGTTCGCACTGATCGTGCGATCACGTTCTTCACCGTGCGTGAGGGCAAGATAACGCGCCTGGTCGAATTCTGGCCGGAACGCGCTGACGCGCCCGCCAACCGCGCGCATCTGTCGGAGCCGCTCGAATAGCCATCGACGACGGCGCGGAAGGATGCCTCCAAGCGTCGCCGATGATACGCACGGCGAGGACTTCGCGATTGAGGAAGTGCAGCGCGCTTTGCGCCTGGTTCTGTGTCGACGAGGCTACGTTCCGGTCGGCCGCGAGAATGGGTAAGGAAGCGGACGACATCGCGGTGATCGCGATCCGGCGGGTGGCGGTTGCCGTTATGGCAAATAAGTGTCGAATCCAGTCGACGTGCACGCCTGCTCGGTACGCAGGCTGTATTGCTTGCAGCGGATACTTTCGCAGACGAGGACAGAAGACGCGGGGTGGGCGGCGCCGCTTCGGGGGAAAGAAATAGGACGTCGTATCGTGCGGCACGTCGTCGATTCTGAAGCCGCCTTCGGCCTTCGCGAATCGGTCTTGTAGATGATTGACGGGTTTCTTGAGTCAGTTTCGATGGCTTGGAGGCGGTTCGCAATTTAGGGCGGGATATGAGCGGCGATTTTTGGGCGGCGAATCGAGCAGCGATTGTTATAGGCGGTCGACTTAACGTTGGGCGTCTTGACGAGGTGATCCGTGGATATGGAAATTAGCTCTGAGAA
>Ga0070731_10001525_pt1 | contig 23799 bp, 15 predicted proteins | sample Coa_R1_2_FD_66448 | JGI IMG/M metagenome (GOLD analysis project Ga0070731, IMG submission 66448) | Surface soil microbial communities from Centralia Pennsylvania, which are recovering from an underground coalmine fire - Coalmine... | ecosystem: Environmental > Terrestrial > Soil > Unclassified ... | reverse complement strand
GGGCGGGTGACAAGTGGTGCACGTCAGCTTGCCGGCCGAGCTCTGGTAGCAGCGCGATTGTAGCAGCCGGTAGCCCGCGCTGTTCATCTCGAATTTGTCTTCAGCGGCAACCCTGGCGCCGTGCGCGGAATTTCCCCCGCCGGTTTCCACATGGCATTGCAGGCAGACCGCCTGGCCCGGCTTGCCCGAGCCGGCCGCGCCGTGGCATCGTGCGCACTTCATCGCGGTGGGATGATCGTCCTGATGCGCGGCATGGCACGCCAGGCATTGCGGCGAAAACCCGAAGCCCGGATTCGCCGCGTAACCTTTATCGGGGTACCAGGCGAGCGGCAGCTCGGTCCACGTATCTCCGTCCCGCCGCAGCAGCACGCGCACGTGCCGGCCGGAGCCGATCGCGGCGTCGGCCTTGGGTGCCTCGCCGGGCAGTTCCGGCGCCGGGGTGAACGATCGCGCCATGCCGGTGGCCGCGAAAGCCTTCGCCGGATCCGGCTGGGCGCTGAGCTTCGCGGCTTTCTCCTTGATCTTGGCCGCCTCGGGCGAATCGGGATGATATTGCAGAAACTCCTGAAGCGCCGCCAGCGCCGCGGTGCGGTCCTGATGGCGCAGGAAAATCTCCGCCAGCATCAGTTGCGGGTGCGAGAAGTGCGCCGGGTCGAGCTGCTTGGCGATCGTCAGGTACTTCTGACTTAGGTCCAGCTTGTTTAGGTAAAAGTAATTCATGCCAAGCTGCGAGTTTGCCAGCGCATCGCCCGGCCGCGTAAGTGCGGCGTACAAGTTATACTGGAGCGCTTCGTCGAACTTACCCAGGTTGATTAACACGCCTCCCAGGTTGACCAGCGGTTGGTAGAAATCCTTGTCGGCATCCAGGGCCTTCCGGAAGCAACTCTCCGCGCGCGGATAGTCGCGCGTCTGATAGGCGATAGTGCCCAGATGGTTCCAGGCAGCCGCGAACTGCGGCGCGAGTGCGGTGGCGCGCTCCAGGTGCGCGACGGCGCCCTCCACATCGCGTTTCGCCAGCTTCTTCTCGGCTTCATCGTATTCGCGGTGAGCCTGCTCCGGAATGGCCAGGTCCTTCGCCGAAACTATGGCTTCCCTGCGCAGACTGTCCCGTTCGAAATCGCCGTCGCGAAGTTCTAGAGTCAACCCCACCCGTCCTTTGTTATCGGACTGGCTGGGCCCGATCTCGATAGTGCGCCGGATCTCGCCGCGCCCGGGCACGAATGCGCCCAGCGTGTACGTGCCGCCCATCAAATCGCGGAATCGGAAGTGGCCATCATCCCCGGCCAGAGTGCTGTCCTCGAAGGGCCAGGTCGCGCCATGCAGCCACACCGACGCGCGCGCGCCCGGGACCAGGCGGCCGCGCAGTTCATAACGGGCTGTCTCTCCACGCGCGGCCGGCACGCCCCCCAACAGGATCAGCCCGCACATGCCAGAAAGCCAGACCCGGTATTTGGCCGCGGATGAACGCAGATGAACGCCGATAAAACTATCGCTCCAGCATTAGTATACTGTGCGCATGAGAGTTGCCATCGCTTCGTTTGCACTGCTGCCGCTCGTGAGTACGGCGCTCGCCCAGTCCCGCGCCACTCCCTCCCCGGCGCTCCTGGTTCTATCCAAGCGCGATCGCACGCTGGCCATCGTCGATCCGGCCACCTTGCAGGTGGTGGCGCGCATGCCATCCGGGCCCGACCCGCACGAAGTAGAGGCTTCCACGGATGGCAAGCTGGCTTATATTTCCAATTACGGCTTCGGCGCTTACAACTCAATTACGGTTGTCGACCTCGCCGCCCAAAAGACCCTGCGCGCCATCGACCTGGGCCCGCTCCGTGGGCCGCATGGGCTGGATTACGTGGCCGGCAAACTCTTCTTCACCGCCGAGGCGAACAAGGTGTTCGGCAGCTATGATCCCGGCGCCGGCCAGGTGGATTGGATCATGGGCACCGGGCAGGATCGCACCCATATGGTCACGGTGTGGAAGGACCTCAGCCGCATCGTGACGACCAACGTCAGCTCGGCCACCCTCAGCATTTTCGAAAAGAGCGCGCCGGCCGGGCCGGGTGGACCGCGCCCAGGTGGACCGCCTCCTACACCGCAGTGGACCCAGACAGTCATCGCCGTGGGTCGCGGATCGGAAGGCTTCGATGTCGCGCCGGGTGGCGCCCAGATCTGGGTCGCCAACGCGCAGGATGGCACGGTCTCGGTGGTGGATGTCGCCGCCAAAAAGGTCGTCGCCACGCTCTCGGCGAACGTGCGCGGAGCCAACCGCTTGAAGTTCACGCCGGATGGCAGGCTGGTCCTCATTTCCACTCTGGGTGGTCCCGACCTGACCGTGCTGGACGCCGCCACGCGCCACGAACTCAAGCGCGTGCCGCTTGGCACGGGCGCCGCCGGCATTCAAATGGAACCCGATGGGTCCCGCGGGTTCGTGGCGTGCACTCCGGATAACTATGTAGCGGTAATCGACCTGAAGAGCCTCAGCGTCACTGCCCACATCGACGCCGGCCCGCAACCCGACGGGATGGCTTGGGCCATTCGCTAATCCCGCATGTAGATATCCATCGCGTCCATCGCCGTCCATCGGCGGTTATAATCCCATCATGATCGAATACCAGGACGCCACCCCCGAAGTTCGCGCCGTCTACGACGACATCATGGCCACCCGCCAGACCGACTGGATCAACAACTTCTGGAAGACCCTGGCCCACCATCCCGCCGCTCTCCGCCGCGTCTGGGAAAACGTCAGGCAGGTCATGGCGCCCGGCGCGCTGGACCCGCTCACCAAGGAAATGCTCTACGTCGCCGTCAGCGCCAGCAACCAGTGCCCGTATTGCATCGCATCGCACACCGTGGCCGCCCGCAAAGCCGGCATGACTGACGCCATGTTTGCCGAGCTGATGGCGGTCGTGGCCCTGGCTAACGCCACCAACCGGCTGGCCAGCGGCTATCAGGTGGAAATCGATGAGCGGTTTCGCCCGCGCTAACGTCCAAGCCATATGCAGAACCTGCGCTATGCGCTCCGCACCCTCACCAAGAGCCCCGGTTTCGCCATCACCGCCATCCTCACCCTGGCCGCGGGTATAGGCGCCAGCACCGTCATCTTCACCGCCGTGGATGCCGTGCTGCTCCATCCCCTGCCCTACCCCGACCCCGCCAATCTGGTGCTGGTCACCAAGAATATGCCGAAGTTCGAGCTCTTCAAATCCGACCATTCGGCGCTCGATTTCATCGACTACCGCAACCTCAGCCGTTCGTTCTCGCACATCGCCGCGCTGCAGACCAACAGCGTCAACCTGACCGGCAGCGGCGACCCCCTGCGCGTGTTCGGGCTGCGCGTATCCACCACCCTGTTCCCCATGCTCGGCGTCCAGCCGATCCTCGGCCGTGTCTTCCGCCCCGAGGAAGAGCAGCTCGGCAAAGACAACGTCGCCGTTCTCGGTGAAGGGCTGTGGAAGAGCCGCTTCGGCGCCGATCCGCACATCGCCGGTACGCAAATCGAAATCGACACCCGGAAGTTCACCGTCATCGGCGTAGTCCAGCCCGTGCTGCAGTTCATGGAGCAGGCGCAGCTCTACGTGCCCCTGGCATTCACCCCCGCGCAGCTCGATCCCAACGCCCGCGGCCACCAGAATCTCGACGTAGTCGCGCGCCTCCAGCCGGGCATGACAGTCGATCGGGCGCGCGCCGACATGAAACTGGTAGCGGCGCGTATGACCGCAAGCTTGCCCGTATGGTACCCGCCGGATTGGAACATCCAGCTCGATCCGCTGGCCGCCCAGGTGGCCGGCGACCTGCGCACACCGCTGCTGGTGCTGCTCGGCGCCGTCGGCATGGTCCTGCTGATCGGCTGTGTCAACGTGGCCAATCTGCTGCTGGCGCGCGCCACCGCCCGCGAAAAAGAATTCGGGCTGCGCATCGCGCTGGGCGCCGGACGCGCCCGCATCGTCCGCCAACTGCTCACCGAAAGCCTGCTGCTCGCGGCCATCTCCGGAGCCGCCGGCGTGGCCATCGGCGGTGCGACTCTGGACGCCTTCGCGCGCTTCGCCCCGCCTGAGCTTCTGCGATGGCAGGCCGTCAGCCTCAGCGGCGGAGCCGTCCTGTTCGCAGCCTCCGTGGCCTTCGTGACCTGTCTCTTCTTCGGGCTGGCCCCCGCGTTGCGCGCGTCGCAGCTGCGTCCCGCGCGCCGCCGCCGTTCGAGCAACCGGCTGCCCAGCCTGCTGGTGGTCTCCGAAGTGGCCCTGTCCGTGATGTTGCTGGCCGGCGCGGGCCTGCTGCTCCGCAGTTACGCGCTGCTGTGGCGCACCGACCCCGGTTTCGCGCCGGACCATCTCCTGACCGCCCGCATCGCCCTGCCGCCGCTCCAGTATCGCGACCCCGCCCGCATCACGGCGTTCTACACCCAACTGCTGTCGGAAATGAAAGCCCTCCCCGGCGTCGTTTCAGCCGGCGCTATCGACGGCCTGCCCTTCGGAGGCGGTGGTGGCGGCGGCGATTTCCAGATCGTGGGCCGCCCCTGGCCCACGTCCGAAGCCGTCCCCGACGTGCAGAAGCGCATCGCCATGCCCGGATATTTCGAGACCATGCGCATCGCCTTGAAAAAGGGCCGCCTCTTCAACGCGCACGACAGCGCCGGCGCGCCGCGCGTGGCCCTGGTCGATGAATCCTTCGCCAGGAGCTTCTTCCCGAAAGGCGACGCCATCGGCCGGCACCTCCTCGATGCCCGCGTCGGCCAGGCGCCCACCGATACGTCCGAAATCGTCGGCATCGTCAGCGGCGTCAAGGACCGCAACCTGATGAATAGCCCGCGGCCCCTGATCTATCACCCCGCCCTGCAAGCCCCGCGTCCGTTCATGAACCTTGCCGTGCGCACCACCGGCGACCCGCTGGCCCTGGTGTCCGCCCTCCAGCAGCGCGTGCTCGAACTGGATCGCCACCTGCCCGTCTACAAAATCGCCACCATGGAGCAGAACCTCAGCGACTCGCTCATGCGCCGCCGCTTCTCCATGCTGCTGCTGGCGGTGCTCGCCGGATTCGCGTTGAGCCTCGCCGCGGTCGGCGTATACGGCGTGATTTCCTACTCCGTGAATCAGCGCGTGCGCGAGATCGGCATCCGCATGGCTCTGGGCGCCGAAGCCGGCGGCGTCCAACGCCTGATTCTGAGACAGGGAATGCGCCCGGTGCTGGCTGGATTAGCGGTCGGCCTGCTCGCGTCGCTGGCCGCCATGCGTGCGCTGGCCAGCCTGCTCTACGGCGTCACCGCCACCGATCCGCCCACGTTCCTGGCGGTCTCCGCCGTGCTCCTGGCGATCTCCGCCGCCGCCAGCGCCATCCCCGCGCGCCGCGCCGCGCATGTCGATCCCATGGCCGCTCTGCGCCACGAATAGCCGCGCTACCATGACTGCATGGCCGATGCCGCACGCCTCTTGAACGAGTTACGCCACATCCTGCTGACCCACCACAAGGCATTGCTCGATTCCGAACGCGCACGGTACGACCACGACGTCGAACGCATCAAGTCGAGCGGGCAACTGCTGAACCTGGTCCTGCACGACCCTTTTTTCGCGTGGCTGCACGAGCTGTCCGAGTTGATTGTGATGATCGACGAGACGCAGGATGCCGGCGAGCCGCCCACCCATGCAGATGCCGCGCGTCTCATCGCGCAAGCCCGCACACTGTTGACGCCCGCCGAATCCGGCGCCGGTTTCCGCGGACAATACTTCGACGCACTGCAGCGCGATCCCGACGTAGTAATCGCCCACGGCGCGGCGATGAAGGTGCTGGGTAGTTTGAACCAGGGCTAAGCCGCTGCGGCTGGGTTCCATCTCCGGATCCAGCGCGCGCAGCGGCGTGCGTGCGCTGGCGTGCCTCCATCGGCGATGCCCGCTGGTGAAGGGCCGTCAAGAGGTTGGTTTCGACGCGCTCCAGTCGTTCGTCGATCCACTTCGGTCGGGCTCATGGCTTTATAATGGCTTGTTTTGCGGCGCTGAGTCTACACATCGCAAAGCCGCGCCGCCTCTTCCAGCGACTTCATCGGGTCCCGCGTAGGCACGAACTCATGCGCGAAGTATCCCGTGTAACCCGCCTTCACAATGGCATCCGCCACCGAACGCCACTGCAGCTCCTGTGTCTCATCCAGCTCGTGCCGCCCCGGCACGCCCCCAGTGTGGAAGTGCGCGATGTACTGGATGTTCTGCCGTATGGTCCGGATAATATCGCCCTCCATGATCTGCATGTGATAGATGTCGTACAGCAGCTTCACCCGCGGCGAGTCCACCCGCTTGATCAGCTCCACCCCCCATGCCGTATGGTCGCACTGGTAGTCGTGGTGGTCGATCTTGCTGTTCAGCAGCTCCACGCAGATCGTCACTCCCTTGTCTTCGGCCAGCTTCTTCACGCGATTCAGCCCGATCACGCAATTGTCCAGACCCTCGGCGTCCGCCTGCCCGCGCCGGTTGCCCGAAAACGTGATCACGTTGGGCACATTGGCGGCCGCCGCGCGCGGGATGTTTTCCTCCAACTCGCGCACCAGCCGGTCGTGATTCTCCTTGCGGTTGAACGCATCGGAAATGTTGCCGGCCCCCGGGGTCATCGCCGGCACCAGCCCGTACTTCTGCACCACGGGCCATTCCTTGGAATCGATCAGGTCGATGCCTTTCAGCCCGATGCGCGCCGCCTCCCGCGCCAGGTCGTCCAGGCTCATCTTGCCATAGCACCAGCGCGCGGCCGATTGCTTTAACCGGCCCTTCAACGGAGCCGTTTGGGCGGTCGCGGCCGGCAGGGCGGCGGCGGCGCCCGCCATCTGGAATACGGTTCTGCGTGTCATAACTGTTAGAATCATAAGATACACCTTCTGCGCTATGACTACCAGTGAGGAACGCCGCCAGGCCCTTTTTGACGCTCTCGACAGCCGTATTCTGGTCATCGATGGCGCCATGGGCACCATGCTGCAACAGCAGCACCTCACGGCCGCGGATTTCGGCGGGCCGGCGCTCGAAGGCTGCAACGAAAATCTTGTCGTGACCCGGCCCGACGTGGTGCTCGCCATCCATCGCGCCTACCTCGAAGCCGGCGCCGACATCATCGAAACCAATTCCTTCAACGGCACCAAAAGCGACCTGGTGGATTACGGCGTGGACGGCCAGTCCTACGACTTGATGTCCGCCGCGGCGCGCCTCGCGCGTCAGGCGGCCGACGAGTATTCCACGGCGCGGAAGCCGCGCTTCGTGGCCGGCTCCATGGGCCCCACGCGCAAGAGCATCACCATCAGCCGCACCATCGCCTTCGAGCATCTCCAGCAGGATTACTACGACCTGGCCGCGCCCCTGATCGCCGGCGGCGCCGACATCCTGCTGCTCGAAACCTGCCAGGATACCCGCAATATCAAGGCGGGCCTGCTGGCCATCCGCCGGCTGGCGCAAGAGCTCGGCCGCCGCATTCCCGTCATGGTTTCGGGCACCATCGAAACTATGGGCACCATGCTCGCCGGCCAGACCGCCGACGCGTTCTATTCCTCCATCGAACATGCCGACCTGCTGTCGGTGGGCTTGAATTGCGGCACCGGTCCGGAATTCATGACCGACCACCTGCGCACGCTCAGCGAGATGGCCGCCACCCGCGTTTCCTGTTATCCCAACGCCGGGCTGCCCAACGTGGAAGGCCAGTACAACGAAACGCCTGAAACATTCGCGGCGCAGCTCGAGCGTTTCATCGAGCACGGCTGGCTCAATATCGTCGGCGGATGCTGCGGCACCACCGCCGCGCACATCCGGACGCTCGCGCAGATGGCCGGCGGCCGCCGCCCCCGCCCGCTCAAGCCGCCCTCCCATCGCGCTTATTACTCCGGCATCGAGCTGGTCGAGGCGGAAGACAGCAACCGGCCGCTGATCGTAGGCGAGCGCACCAACGTGATCGGCTCGCGCCTGTTCAAGAATATGGTGGCCGCGGAGAAGTGGGAAGAAGCCACCGAGATTGGCCGCCGCCAGGTCAAGAACGGCGCGCATATCGTGGATGTATGCCTGCAGAGCACCGATCGCGACGAGATCAACGACATCCCGCCGTTCTACGAGAAGCTCATCCGCAAGGTCAAAGCGCCGGTGATGATCGACACCACCGATCCGCGCGCCATGGAGCTTGCGCTCACATACTGCCAGGGTAAATCCATCATCAACTCCATCAACCTGGAGGATGGCGAAGAGAAATTCGAGCGCACTTGCCCGGTCGCCAAAGCTTACGGCGCGGCTCTGATTGCCGGCTGCATCGACGAAGATAAGCTGCAGGCGCAGGCCTTCACCCGCGAGCGCAAGCTGGCGGTGGCCCAGCGGTCCGTCGCGCTGCTCACCGAAAAGTACGGTATCCCGCCCGAGGATATCATCATCGATCCGCTGGTGTTTCCTTGCGCCACGGGCGACGCCAACTACATCGGCGGCGCGGTCGAGACCATCGAAGCCGTGCGGCTGGTCAAGGAAAACATTCCCTACGTCAAGACCGTGCTGGGGATCTCCAATGTCTCGTTCGGCCTGCCCGCCGCGGCCCGCGAAGTAGTCAATTCGGTCTTCCTGTATTACTGCACCAAGGCCGGCCTGGACCTCGCCATCGTGAACGCCGAGAAGCTGGAACGTTTCGCTTCCATTCCGGAAGAGGAACGCCGCCTGGCCGAGAGCCTGCTGTTCAATACCCCGCCCGCCGCTGGCCCCGAGGAGCTGAAGCTCGCCCCCGAAGACTGGCGCCAGCAGGCTCTCGAACAGCGCGCCGCCATCAACCAGTTCCACATCGCGGCCATCTCCGAACACTTCCGCAAGACCGGCGCGCGCGTGAAGGCCCGTGCCGCGGACCTGCCGCTCGATCAGCGCCTCGCCAACTACATCATCGAGGGTACTAAGGACGGTCTCATACCCGACCTCGACCGCAAGCGCGCGGAAGGCGCCACACCGCTCGCCATCATCAACGGTCCGCTGATGACCGGCATGGCCGAAGTCGGCCGCCTCTTCAACAACAACGAGCTGATCGTGGCCGAAGTGCTGCAATCGGCCGAGGCCATGAAGGCTGCCGTCACCCACCTCGAACAGTTTATGGAGAAGGCCGACAGCGCCACGCGCGGCAAGATCGTCCTGGCCACCGTGAAGGGCGACGTCCACGACATCGGCAAGAACCTGGTCGAGATCATCCTGAATAACAACGGCTACCGGGTGATCAATCTCGGCATCAAGGTGCCGCCGGACGTCCTCATTCGCGCCTACCAGGAACATTCCCCGGACGCCATCGGGCTGTCGGGCCTGCTGGTGAAAAGTGCCCAGCAGATGGTGACCACCGCGGGCGATCTGAAAGAAGCCGGCATCCGCGTGCCGCTGCTGGTGGGCGGCGCGGCCCTCTCGGACCGCTTCACCCGCACGCGTATCGCGCCGGCCTACGGCGATGCCGTCTGCTACGCCAAAGACGCCATGACCGGCCTCGATCTCATGAACCGGCTGATGGACCGCGCCACCCGCGACAGCGTGGTCGCCGGCCACACGTACGCCGAAGAGCCGGTCGCGGCTCCTGTTGAAGAACCCCCTGCGCCCACCACCGAAACCCGCAGCCGCAAAGTCCGCACTGATATTCCGATTCCGGCCGCACCCTACCTCGACCGCAAAGTCCGCGACGTGCCGCATCTGGCCGAAGTGTGGAGCTACATCAATCCGCACATGCTCTACGGCAAGCACCTGGGTTACCGGGGCAGCTTCGAAAAACAACTGGCGGAGCATGAGCCCAAGGCTCTCGACCTGTTCCATCAGATGGAGGACTTGAAGCACGAGGCCGCCCGGTTCATGCGGGTCAAGGCCGTATGGCAGTTCTTCGAGGCCGAGCGCGCCGGCAATACCATTCACTTATTCGCACCCGGCGCCGCCGATCCGCTGCACACGTTCCGGTTTGGCCGGCAGCAGCGCGATGAAGGCCTGTGCCTCAGCGATTACATCCTGGACTCCGAGGACGGCAAGCGCGACCATCTGGCCATGTTCGTGGTCACCGCGGGCGCGGGCATCCGCGAAAAGTCCGAACAGTGGAAGAATGCGGGCCTGTACTTCAAGTCGCACGGCCTGCAGTCCCTGGCTATCGAGACCGCCGAGGGCTGCGCCGAATGGCTGCACCGGCGGATCCGTGAGGATTGGGGCTTCCCCGATCCCCCCACTATGACCATGCAGGAGCGCTTTACCTCGCGCTACCGCGGCAAACGCTACAGCTTCGGATATTCCGCCTGTCCCAACCTGGACGATCAGCAGGCCATCTGGAAGCTGCTGCGTCCCGAAGACATCGGCGTGCGTCTCACCGAAGGCATGATGATGGACCCCGAAGCCAGCGTCAGCGCCTTGGTGTTCCACCACCCCGACTGCGCCTACTTCACGGCCAGCGAAGCCCGCGAAGCCGTCCCCGCATAATCCGGGCTATTGCCTCACCACCGTAACCGCCCGCCACGTCGACGCGCCCGCCGCATTATACGCCGTCACCGTGACGGTATTCGTGCCCACCAGTAAGGGAATCGCCGGCGCACTCCATGACGTCGTACCCGTAGCGCTGCCCGCGGACCCGGTCGAATTCGACCACGTAACCGAACTCACGCTAGCCGAAGCCGTGCCGCTGAACGAAATAGTGGCGCTCGATGTCGAGACAATGGTCATCGCCGGCGAAGTAATGTTCAAAGACGGAGGCCCCGTTGCGGGCGGAGCCGGAGGCGCAGGTGGCGCCGGCTGCGCCACAACCGCCTGCTGAACAACCCTAACGGCAGCCCATGCCGAATCCCCCGCCCCATCCGTCGCCGCTACCGTAATCGTATTGCTCCCCAACCCCAGCGGGACCGAAGCCACCGTCCAACTCGACGATCCCGACGCCGTTCCCGATCCGCCCTGGCTGCTGCTCCACACCACCCGCGGACTGCCCGTGCCGCCGCTAACGGTCCCCGACATCGCAATCGACGACGCCGTTGTGGTCACACTTCCGGCCGGAGTGCTGATCGCTACACTCAGCGTCGCGGGCGCCGGCAACACCGGAGGCGGCGTGACCGGCGGCGTAACAGGCGGCGCCGGATTATCCGGGCTCCCGTACAAAGCCTGCACCCCTGCAATGTCGCCGCTCGAAAGCCCCGCGCCGAAACGGTAATACGGATACATGATGGTGTTCGGGTCGTCGGTATGCCCTAAGCCCAGCGTATGCCCGGCTTCGTGCAGCGCCACTGTGTAAACGTCGATATCCGCCCCGATATGCCAGTCCTGGTCGTCGTTCAGATGCATGTCTCCGGCGATCGGTTCGGGGTCGGGCGGCGCCGGAAAGAACGTATGCGCCAGCACCGGGCTGCCCGGTTCAAAAGGAAAACCGTCGCCGTGCACGCCGCTTGCGAACATGATCGAAATGGTCTGGTTCCCGCCGGCCTCGCCGCCCGCCACGAACTGTACGTTCGCGTATTTGGCCCATTCCTCGAGCGCCCGGATGATTTCCGATTGCGCGCCGGCCACCGGCAGCTTGGCACTCATCTGCGCGAAAACGTATTGCAACTCGACCGCGCCACCCTGCCTCGCGCCGCTCCAGCCATCGCCCACCGTGATATATTGCCCCACCGGTCCCGCCGCCATCTCTCCGCCGTTACAGGCCATCACGTGGTTGCCTTGAATCAAATCGTTCGACGCCGGAAAGATGTACGCGACTTCGTCGAACCCCGCGATTTGTGTCATGGCCGGCAGCGTGGCTGTAATCAGCACATGATTTGCCGCCAGATCATTATTCTCCAGAATGTCCGCATTTACCGCCCGCAACAATTGCATCGCGCGGCGCCGGTGCACGTCGGGGTGAAACTCGACCACCACCGCCCTGGGACCGGCACTGCCGCCGTCCTTGGTGAGCATCGGGCTTATCTTGTCTTGCGCCAGCAGCGGTCCGGACCACTCCACAGGCAAGCCGTCCAGCGAAACGGGTTGGTCGGCCGATATCGTAATCCCTCCGTCCGGCGCTGAGCCCACCACTCGCGCTCCCCGGCGCTCCAACTCCTGTAAATCGTCCGCTCGCGGCGCGCGCGTAAGCTGTACCAGCAGGTGTCCGGGACCGTGCTGCTTCACCGCCAAAGCCGCTGCCGCCGGATAGCTGCTGGCAGTGATGTCCCGCGTTTTCAGGTGAATCGGTCCGCTTGCGATGCCCGCGGACGCCCAGACGGCCGCAATCAGGTAAATCGTGCTGCGAATCATAAAGACAATCTCACCTATATAACGGCCGTTTTGAACAAAGACTTAAGGGTGCGGTCACAACCCGGCAGCAAAAATTGGCGCCTCGTATCCTAAACCAAACAAATACCTTCCTTCCCCGCCCCCGATCCGCGCACCGATCTCCCTCAACTCGCCGGGTATTCTTAAATCGGGATGGGAAACCAACCCGGTTCCCCGGGTCGCATGATGTTGATCGCAACGAAAAAAACGAAACGAAGCCAATCCTGGTCCAGCCATCATCCGCGTGCATCGGTTTGAGAAAAACCGCCAGCCAACCCCACCCCTTAAAGGAATATGCACGTACCGTCTCGGGGTATCTCCCTGGCACTCGCTGTATACGGCCTGGCTGCCCTCCAGGCCCGATCCGCGACCCCGCCCGTCTATCAACTCATCACTGTTGCCGGCAGCGACCTGGTGGGAGACGGCGGCCAGGCCCCCGCGGCCCAAATGGCCCAGCCCGAGGGACTCGCCGTCGATTCTTCCGGCAATCTCTATATCGCCGACGCCGCCAACCATCGCGTCCGCAAAGTAACCGCCGCCGGCATCATCAGCACCGTCGCCGGCAACGGACATCCCGGTTTCGGCGGCGATAACGGCCCGGCCTCCGCCGCCCAACTGAATCAACCGTACGATCTGGCGCTCGACCCGGCCGGCAATCTGTACATCGCCGACTACGGCAACCAGCGCGTCCGCGCCATCGGCGCCGACGGGAATATCACCACCGTTGCGGGCAGCGGACCGGCCGGCAGCAATGGCGATGGCGGCCCAGCCACCGCAGCCCTCTTGTTGGGTCCCCGTAACCTTGCCGTCGACACCGCCGGCAATCTCTACATCTCCGAATTCGACGGCCACCGCGTGCGCCAGGTGGCCCCCGGCGGAACCATCACCACCGTCGCCGGAATCGGCGTCGCCGGCTTCGGTGGCGACGGCGGACCTGCCACCGCCGCGCAACTGGCTTACCCCGCCGGCCTGGCCCTGGACGCCGCGGGCAACTTATATATTGTCGACACCCTCAACGTGCGCATTCGCAAGGTACAGGCGGGCTCCGGCACGATCACTACCATCTGCGGCCAGCAAAACTTCGGCATGCCCTACATCCAGCTCTCCGGCATCGCCTCCGACCCTGCCGGCAATATTTATATTCCCGAAAGCGCTAATTCCTTCGTGTGGGAATTGACGCCCGCGGGCGCGCTCACCCGCGTCGCCGGCACGCCCGGCAGCGGCGCATATTCCGGCGATGGACAACCCGCCTCGCAGACCGCCTTGAATATGCCCGTCGAGGTTACCCTGGATGCCGCCGGAGATCTGTACATCTCCGAAGCCGGGCGCGTGCGCGTGGTCACCGCCGCTACCGGCATTATCAATACCGTCGCGGGGAATGGCGCCTTCGGCTTCAGCGGCGATGGCGGCAGCGCGTTGATGGCCGTCTTGAATGGCCCCGCGGGCCTGGCATTCAACAACGGATCGCTCTACATCGCCGACCAGGCCAACAATCGCGTGCGCCAACTCTCCCCGGGCGGATCCATCGCAACCGTTGCCGGCGGCGGGACCGCCTTTGGCATTGGCGATGGACTGCCCGCCACCAGCGCAGCCCTCGCGGCGCCCTCTGCGCTGGCCTTTGATCCCGCCGGCAACATGTACATCACCGACACCCACCACAACCGCGTGCGCCGCGTCGACCCCTCCGGCATGATCACCACCTTCGCCGGCAATGGCACCACCGCGGGCTTCGGTGGTGAAGGCAATCCCGCCACCCTCACGCCGATCGTCCTGCCCCAAGGCGTAGCCGCCGATGGCGCCGGCAACGTGTACATCGCCGACACCAGCCACAACCGCGTCATCCGCGTGGACCCCGCCGGCAATATTCATACGGTGGCCGGCACCGGCACACCCGGCGAGCTATATGCGCCCACCGGCCTGGCGCTTGATGCGGCGGGTAATATCTACATCGCCGACACGCAGAATCACAGCGTCCGCATGCTCAATCCGGCCGGCGTGATGTCCACCATCGCCGGGACCGGCGCCGGCGGCTTCAGCGGAGATGGCGCCTCCGCCGCGGCCGCTGAGCTCAGCTTTCCATCTGCCGTCGTCGTGGATCCCTCTGGCGACATCTACATCGCGGACACCGGCAACCATCGGGTCCGCCTGGTCACTCCCGATGGCAACATCAACACCATCGCCGGCACCGGAAATCCGGCGTACAACGGCGAAAGCGGACCCGCGCTGGAGATCGCGCTCGACTATCCCGGCGGGCTGGCGCTCGATGCGCAGGGCAACGTCTACGTCTCCGACACGGGCAACAGTCGCGTGCGGCAGTTGTCCCCCTCCCAGACCGTGATACCGCCTCCGCAGCTTGTCACAGTGACGCTTGCCAATTCCGCCAGCCTGCTCGCTGGAGCGCTCGCCCCAGGCGAGATCTTTTCCATATTCGGCCAGGGTATCGGGCCCGCCACGGCCGCCAGCGGCGCCTTCGATTCTTCCGGCGCCCTCTCGACCACGCTGGGCTCCGTGCAGGTCCTGTTCAACACTACACCCGCGCCGCTGTTCTACGCGCAGGCGCGGCAAATCAACGCGCAGGTGCCTTATGAGATGGCCGGCCAGACTACCGCGCAGCTTCAGGTCGTCTATCAGGGAGTCGCCGTGGCTTCCACCGCCGTCTCGCTTGTGGATGCCAATCCCGCGCTGTTCACAGTCAATTACGGAACCGGAAACGCAGTCGTGCTGAATCAGGATGGCACTCTCAACTCTGACCGGCATCCCGCGCCGCGCGGCTCTATCGTCGTCTTATACGCCACCGGTGAGGGTCAGACTAATCCGGCCGGCGTCACCGGCCAGGCCGTCCATGCCGCGCCCTATCCCACACCTGTGCTGCCCATAACGCTGAGCATGGGCGGCCTGCCCGCCAACATCCTGTTCGCGGCGGAAGCGCCCGGATTCGTGGGATTGATGCAGATCAACGCGCAGGTTCCCAGCGGCTTTGTCCCCACCGGCGATCTGCCGTTGCTGCTGGCAGTGGGGCCTTACCAGAGCCCCCCGGGCGTAACCATCGCGGTCCAATGATGCCATCCTCAAGCAGGCAGGTAACTCTTCAGCACCGGGAACAGCGCCCGCACAAACGCCACGCCCTGCCGTGTGGCGCCTTCCTGATCGTTGCCCGCCACTGGAACCGTCACGCGTACCAGCGCCGTGTCGCTCCGGTGATGCCGGATGGAATCCATCACCAGCCAGAACTTCGCCAGGAATTCGCTGGCGATCACCCGCCGCTGGCTTTGATACCAATACAGCACCACGCTCTTCTCCCCGCCCTGCGAAACCACGAAGCGGTTGATGCGGATGGGCTGCGGCTGCCCGTCCACCGGCACTTCCAGCACACCCATGGCCTCCGGCTCCCACCCCACACCCGGCAGGCAGTTCTTCGGCGAATGCGGCGACTGTCCCGTCCGCTGCGTCTTGAAATAGGCCACGAACAGGCCGGCGGCGGCGGGCGCTTGCGTGTCCTCGTACAACCGGTTGAGCATATCGTCGGCCTTGAGTTGTTCGCGGATCTCCTGCTCCACCGGATAGTTTTGGGTTTCCCGCCAGCTTCCCATTTGCGCCGGAAACAGATCCAGCGGCGCACCCTCCGGCACTCTCTCCCCTCGCGACGCTGCATAGAACAACGTCGCCTGCAGCGCCAGCGCCAGCGTCAGAATGCCGGCGTACTTGTTGCGCATCCAGCTCATGAGCTTCTCCGCGCGGCCAGCAGCCGGTATCCCCAGGAAAGAACCTGATGCAGCAGAATCAGAATGCCCAGCGCCACCATGAAGATCACCCAGCCGGACGCCGTGTGGAAGAACCCTTCGGCCAGCTCCGGTTTGTACTCGGTCAGCACTCCGGTCAGCGTCACGCGGCCTGCGTTGGCCACGATGGCGATCGGGATAGTCGCCGCGAACAGCGCCGCCCGCATCCATACCCGGCGCTCGAAAAAGTATCCATAGACCAGCGAGAGGAATGTCAGCGACAGCAGCGACCGGATGCCGCTGCACGCTTCCACCACCGAAAGCTTCTGCTGCGCGAGTTCCAGTACGTTACCCTCGCGCAGCACGGGGATCTGCATCCAGTCCAGCGCCACGGTGGAGATCCGGCTGGCCAGCAGCTGCAGCGGAAATGTGATGCTGTTGTATACCACCGTGGGGATCGGAATCATGAAGAACAACAGGAACAGCGGGAATGCCAGCGTCCGTACCCAGGCCGTGCCGCGCAACAGCAGCACCATGCCGATCACCGAGATCACGAACGCCGTGCGCGCCAGAAACAGCTCCGCGCCGAGCGTCGCCACGTACAGTTGCAGTCCGCCGTACACCACCACCGCCAGGCCCCACCAGTTGGGCGCGGGCTCCAGAGCGCGCAGCTCGTCCCGCTTCCTCCATACGATGAACGCCGCCACCAGCGGCACGAAGAAGCCATGGCCCAGGTCCGGATCGGAGTCCCATTGGCGCGCCAGCCGCCACAATACCGGTGCATACGAGAACAGCAGCAGCGTGCCGAACCACACCCAGGCAACCCAGGGCAGGCGTCCCGCGCGCAAATCCGTTTCGGCTGTGGACGAAGTGGCCGGCATCATCCGCTATGATACACGCTTGTAACGAAACGCACTCACGAGTAACGCGCACTCGTGCGATTATGCTGAAATCGAACTAAACCGTGTAGCCCATGCCCTTACCTTTACGGGTGCTAGTAATCTCGGACCGGGAGCGGGACACGCAGCAACTGATCGATGAGCTGCGCCAGAGCGATTACGTTCCCTCTTACCAGCGCGTGGCCACCGCCGCCGCCATGCGCGAGGCCTTGCCGCAGAAATGGGATTTGATCCTTGCGGTGTACGAGAGCGCCCGCCTGGGCACCTTGAACGCGCTGGCTATTCTGCGCGAAAACGGCGCCGATATCCCGCTGGTGGCCGTCTCCGGAGACGTGCCCGAGGAGGCCATACTCGAGGTGTTGAAGGCCGGCGCGGCCGGACACATCCCGCGCGAGCATCTGTCGCGCCTCGGCATGCTGGTGGCCCGCGAGATGAGCCAGGCCGAAGGCCGCCGCGAGCGCAACCGCCTGGAAACGCAGTTCCGCCAGGCGCAGAAGATGGAAGCCGTGGGCCGTTTGGCCGGCGGCGTGGCGCACGACTTCAACAATTTGTTGACGGTCATCACCGGCTACTCCGACCTGCTGCTGGCCGATACCGATCTGCGCACGCCCCAACGCACGGCTCTCGAGGAGATCCGGCGGGCCGCCGAGCGGGGCGGGTCGCTCACCCATCAACTCCTCGCCTTCAGCCGCCGCCAGCCGTTCACTCCCCGCGCCGTGAAATTGAACACGCTGATCTTGAACATGGAGAAGATGCTCTCCCGTCTCATCGGCGAAGATGTGGAGCTCATTACGGTGGCGGCCGCCGAGCCTGCCACCGTGCGCACCGATCCGGGGCAGCTCGAGCAGGTCATCATGAACGTAGTGGTGAATGCGCGCGACGCCATGCCGGGTGGAGGCAAGCTCATCATCGAGACCGATAACGTAGAAGTCACGCCGTCTTATTCCAGTTCGAACGTGGACCTGAAGCCGGGGTCCTACGTGATGCTGGCCATCAGTGACACCGGCATGGGCATGGACAGCGAGACCACCGCGCACCTGTTCGAGCCTTTCTTCACCACCAAAGCGCCCGGGAAAGGCACCGGCCTGGGGCTGGCGACGGCCTATGGCATCGTCAAGCAGAGCGCCGGCGCCATTTCGGTCTACAGCGAGCCGGGCCGCGGCACTACCGTGAGAATCTACCTGCCCTCCGCCGAGGCCAAGGCCGTCGAAGCCCCGGCGCCCGCGGCGGTCGAGGCACTCCGCGGCAGCGAGACCATTCTAGTGCTCGAAGACGAGGCCCGCGTGCGTAAACTCATCTGCGAAGTGCTCACCGGGCGCGGCTACCAGGTGCTGGAGGCGGTGCGCGGCGAGGAGGCCGTGCGCAAGGCTGCCGAATTCACCGGCGCCATTCATCTCCTATTGACCGATGTGGTGATGCCGGAGATGAGCGGCCCGCAAGCCCTGGAACAGATCCGCATTACCCACCCGACGATCAAGGTGCTCTTCATGTCCGGCTATACCGATGAAGCCATGGTGCACCACGGAATACTCGGGTCGGGCGTGCCGTTCCTGCAAAAGCCGTTCCTGCCGGACACGCTCGCGCAGAAGGTGCGGGAAGTGCTCAGTTCGCAGGCGTCCGCGGGTTGAGACTCGGGACGGAAGTTGCCGGTCGTCCCCTAAACTCATAATTGAAACATGTCTTCCGGCGTCCGCCCCTACTTGGCATCCCGCCAGTTGTCCCCTATCCCCACATCCACCAGCAGCGGCACCTTCAAATCGTAGGCCCGCTCCATCTCATGCTTAGCCAGTGTCGCGATGCCGGCGGCCTCATCGGGCGGGCCTTCGAATACCAGCTCGTCGTGCACCTGCAGCAGCATGGCCCCCTGCGCGCCGCGCCGCGCCAGTTCCTGATCGATGCGCACCATGGCCAGCTTGATCAGATCGGCGGCGGTGCCCTGCAGCGGCGAATTGACCGCCGTGCGCTCGGCGAATCCGCGCGCATTGGGGTTGCGGCTGTTGATGTCCGGAATGGGCCGCTCGCGCCCGAACAGCGTCCGCGTCACGCCCGTGCGCCGCACCTCCGCTTTGGTCGCCTCGATGAACTTCCGCACGCCGGTATGCCGCTCGAAATAGTTATCGATGTAAGTCTGGGCTTCCTTTTGCGGAATGCCCAACTGCGCCGCCAGGCCGAACGCGCTGATGCCGTACACGATCCCGAAGTTGACCGCCTTGGCGCTGCGCCTGGCTTCCGGGGTGACCATCAGCGGCGGTATGCCCAACACCTCGGCCGCGGTGCGCGTGTGGATGTCTTCGCCGTTGCGGAATGCTTCCACCAGCACCGCGTCGCCCGACATGTGCGCCAGCAGCCGCAGCTCTATCTGCGAGTAATCCGCCACGATCAGCTTCCAGCCCGGCCGCGGCACGAATGCCGCGCGGATCTCCCGCCCCAGCTCCGTGCGGATGGGGATATTCTGCAGATTCGGATTGGACGACGAGAGACGCCCGGTAGCCGCGCCCGTCTGGTTGAAGCTGGTGTGCAAGCGGCCGGTCTGCGGGTCGATCAGAGCGGGCAGCGCATCCACGTACGTGCCTTTCAGCTTCGTGAGCTGGCGGTATTCGAGCACCTTGCGCACGATCTCGTGGTCCGCGGCGAGTTCTTCCAGGACGTCCGCGGCAGTCGAAATGGTTTTGCCCTTCCCGTATCGCACCGGCGCGGGAAGCCCCAGGTCCTCGAACAGAATGCGCCCTAATTGTTGCGGCGAGCTGATGTTGAACGGCTTGCCGGCCAGCGCGTGGACCTCCGTGGTCAGCCGCGCGATCTCCCGCTCCATCAGTTCCGAGAGCCGCGCCAGCTCCCGGCTGTCGATGCGCACTCCCACGCGCTCCATGCGGGCCAGTACGCCTGCCAGCGGCAGCTCGATATCGGTGTACAGTTTCTCGAGCCCCCGCTCCACGATCGCAGGGCGCAGCTTCTCATAGATCTCCAGCGTGATGTCGGCCTGCTGCTCGGGCCCTCCGTCCAGTTTCAGGTCGAGCCTGCGCCGGGCCTGTTCTTCCAGGGCGCAGCCGCCTGGATCGGCATCCAGCAGGAATGCATACAGCATGATGTCGTGCGCGAAGCCCGCGCCCTGAATGCCGAGCTTGTCGAGCTCGAGCAGCGCCGACTTCACGTCGCACGCGATCTTGGGCCGCGCGGCGTCTTCGAGAAACGGCTTTAGAGCCTCTACTGGCGCCAGCGGTGCCGCGCGCCCTTCACCTGATCTCCACGCCGCGCCCAGCGTGTCCAGCGCAAACTCGCCCACGCCCGACTTAGCCACCACCACCGCCACCGGCGCTTCCGCCGGAATCGACTGCAGCCATGCCGTCAGCGCCTCGGTCGATTCGAGAGCCTGGTAATCGCGCGCCCGCGTGTCCTCGCCGGGCCCCAGCTCCTTCAGCAGGCTGTAGAACTCCAGGTCTTTGTAGACCTGCTTCAGCGCGTCCAGCTGCGGCTCATGCGCGCGCACGGCGTCGAGCGAGAAATCGATGGGCACCGCCGTGTCGATGGTCGCCAGGCGCTTGCTCATCCGGATGCGCTCCACGTTGTTCTGCAGGCTCTCGCGGTACATCTTGCGCTCCACTTCGCCCGCGCGCTCGAGCGTCGCCTCCACCGATCCGAAGCGCTCGATCAGGTCCCGCGCGCCTTTGTCGCCGATGCCCGGCGCACCCGGAATGTTGTCGATGGCGTCGCCCTTCAACGCGAACAGGTCGGCCACCTGCGACGGCCTCACGCCCAGAAACTCCTTCACTTTGTCCGGGCCGTACCACTCATCGTCTTTGGCGGGATTCAGCATGGAAACCCGCTCGCTCACGATCTGCATCATGTCTTTGTCGCTGGACACGATGACCACCTGCATGCCGTCCTGCTCGGCCCTGCGCGCGATGGTGCCGAGCACGTCGTCGGCCTCGAAGCCATCGTACTGCAGGATCGGAATCCGCATGGCTTCCAGAATGCGGCGGATGTACGGAATCTGCTCGCCGAGGTCCGGCGGCATCTCCGCGCGGTTGGCCTTGTACTCGGCGAATTCCGCCATGCGCGCCACCGGCGCGCCGCTTTCGAACACGGCCGCGATGTACTCCGGGCGGTACTCTTTGCCGAGCTTCCGCAGCATGTTGTTGAAGATGTACGCCGCCTCGGTGGAGAAGCCCGTGCTGGTGCGCATGGGCGGCGCGGCGCTCCGCGCCCGGGCGTGGTACGCGCGGAAGATGAAGCCGAAGGAATCGATCAGGAAGAGCCGCGGTTGACTAGCCAAAGCTCATGATAGCGAAAAGCCGCCTAGCCGCCGGCGATGGCGCCGATGATCAGAAACGGCTCGCTCCCCGCTGCCACGGCATCCGGCAGCGGGGCGTCCGGCGATTCGTGGGAGAGGTCTTCCGCGCAGGCGAAGAAGCGCACGAAGGGACGCCGCTTGCGCGTGATATGGTCCCGCAGCGTCCCTTCGAGCATCGGATAGCGGGCTTCCAGCGCGTCCAGAACCGAGCACGTCGTAACCGGGCCCTGCACCTCCAGCTGCACTTCGCCGGTTACCTGCGCCAGCGTCCGCAGATGCGCCGGAAGCACTACCCGGATCATGGCAGTGTCTGCACTTCGACGGACAGCACCGACGGCAGGTCGCGCACGATGGGCGTCCAACTGTCTCCGGCATCCCGCGACGCATACACCTGCCCGCCCGAGGTGCCGAAGTATACGCCGCACTCATCCAGCGAATCCACCGCCATCGCGTCGCGAAATACGTTCACGTAGCAGTTGCTCTGCGGCAGACCCTTGGTCAGCGCCTCCCACTCGTTGCCGCCCGTCCGGCTGCGGTAGACACGCAGCTTGCCGTCCGGCACGAAATGCTCCGAGTCGCTCTTGATGGGCACCACGTAGACGGTGTCCGGCTGGTGCGCATGCACGTCGATGACGAAGCCGAAGTCGGTCGGCAGGTTGCCGCTCACCTCCTGCCAAGTATCGCCGGCGTTGTCGGTGCGCATCACGTCCCAATGCTTCTGCATGAACAGCACATTCGGACGCGACGGGTGCATGGCTACGTGATGCACGCAGTGGCCCACCTCGGCGTTTGGATCGGGAATCTGTTGCGAGCGCAGCCCCTGGTTGATGGCCTTCCAGGTCTTGCCGCCGTCGTCGGTGCGGAACGCGCCGGCTGCCGAGATGGCGATATAGACGCGCTGAGGATTGCCAGGGTCCTGGATGATGGTGTGCAGGCACATCCCGCCCGCGCCGGGCTGCCATCGCGGCCCGGAGCCGTGCTCCCGCAGTCCGGGCAGTTCCTGCCAGCTCTTGCCGCCGTCGTTTGTGCGGAAGATGGCGGCGTCCTCCACTCCCGCCAGCACCGTGTCCGGATCGGTGAGTGAAGGCTCCAGATGCCACACCCGCTTGAACTCCCACGGGTGTGGCGTGCCGTCGTACCACTGATGCGTGCCGGGAACGCCTTCGTAGGCGAACTTGTTGCCCACCGGCTCCCAGGTTTTACCTCCGTCGCTCGAGCGCTGGATCAGTTGGCCGAACCAGCCGGTGGATTGAGAGGCATAGATGCGGTTCGGGTCGGCCGGCGATCCCTTCAGATGGTACATTTCCCATCCTGCAAAGTGCGGACCGTTCACTTCCCATTGCTCGCGTTTGCCATCCGCGGTCAGCAGGAACGCGCCTTTGCGCGTGCCGACCAGTACGCGTACGCTACTCATCGGTTATTCTCCAGGTTCAGATTTTTCAGGCTGTGGCCGGCATGGCAAACGGCTCGTCGGCGCTGCCGCCGTAGATGGTCGGCACATGCGCATTCATGGCTCGCAGATAGGTGGCGAGCTGGCCGCGATGATGCACCGTGTGCTTGATCCAGAAGTCCATGTACAACACCACCGGAAAATTGAAGACGTTGAAGAAACTCGCGGGCGTGGCCAGATGCTCGCCGGAAAGCGTGGCCAGTTTGCCCTGGATGGCGGGCATGTGTTGATCGTAGAACGCCAGGATCTCCGCGACAGTGGCGGGAGCGGCGGGGTCCTCTTCCATCGGGAAATTGCCGTTGACGATTCCTTCTCCGAACCATTTTTCGCTCCGCGCCAGGTGCCACATCAGGTCGCGCGTGGTGCGTCCTTTGTCGCCCAGCTTGAAATCCAACTGGGAATCCGGCACGGCTGCCAGCACGCGCCGGGTAGTAGGAACTTCGTTGCCCAGGCTTTGCATGAAGACCATGGACAGTCCTTTGGCTTGATCGGGTGTAAACATGATTTGCCTCCTCGGTTATGGTACATCAGGCGCGGCGGGTCGCGCCACGTTGTAACATCGAACATCGTATCGCAATATGGCCGAACGCCAAGGATTGACGCGCGGGCTGGGGTTGCTCGAGGCCACCGCCCTGAACATGAGCAACATGGTCGGCGTAGGGCCGTTCGTCACCATCCCGCTGCTGATCGGCGCCATGGGCGGTCCGCAGTGCCTGCTGGGGTGGGGCGTGGGCACCGTGCTGGCGCTGTGCGACGGGCTGGTGTGGGCGGAACTTGCCGCCGCCATGCCGGGCGAGGGCGGCAGCTACCTATACCTGCGCGAAGCGTTCCGCCGGACTCGCCTGGGCACCCTGCTGCCCTTCCTGTTCATCTGGCAGTTCATCTTCAGTGGGCCGCTCGAGATCGCCTCGGGATACATCGGGTTCGCACAATACCTCAGCTATTTCCGGCGCGGCATGAGCGTCTGGGAGATGCGCCTGGCGGCCGCCGTGGTGGGTGCGCTGGTGGTGGTGCTGCTCTACCGCGGCATCCGGGCGGTGGGCCGCCTGACGGTAGTGCTGTGGGTCGGCATGCTAGCCACCGTGGCCTGGATCATCTTCGCCGGCTTCACGCATTTCAACGCGCGGCTGGCGTTCGACTTTCCCCCGCATGCCTTCGCCATCACGCCGGCGTTCATGGCGGGACTGGGCGGCGCCACCCTGATCGCCATGTACGACTT
>Ga0070731_10001524_pt1 | contig 23800 bp, 27 predicted proteins | sample Coa_R1_2_FD_66448 | JGI IMG/M metagenome (GOLD analysis project Ga0070731, IMG submission 66448) | Surface soil microbial communities from Centralia Pennsylvania, which are recovering from an underground coalmine fire - Coalmine... | ecosystem: Environmental > Terrestrial > Soil > Unclassified ... | reverse complement strand
GCTCGCCGACATGTTCTGGGGCGACCGCTACGGAATCCTCGTCGATCCCTTCGGCCACGAGTGGTCGATCGCCACGCAGAAGCGCGCCGTCACCCCGAAGGAGATGATGGAGGGAATGAAGAAGATGAAGTAGCCGGCCCGGCGCCTAGCGGCGCTCGATGAGCCGCGTGCCCACGCGCACGATCGAATCGATCACGGGCACCAGCTCCTTGCCGAGCACGGAGAGCGAATACTCGACGGAGGGGGGCGAGGTCGGGACGACATCGCGCTCCACGACGCCTTTCTCCTCGAGCTCCCTCAGGCGCGCCGTCAGCATCTTCGGCGAGATTCCCGAGATGTCGCGCGAGAGCTCGCCGAAGCGCCGGGGCCCTCCAGACAGCTGCCACACCACGTTCGTGGTCCACGCTCCTCCGAGCAGCGCCATGCACGCGCCCATGGGGCAGCCCTTCGGGGGCGGCGGCGCCTTGCTCTTCCTCATCTTCAGGGCCATGGGCCGGTTACCGGATGGTGAGTCGAATATTGGTGTAACAATAGCATAGGTACTATACAAACGTAACTGGAGTTTGGTAGCCTCGCTCCTCCACTCAAGCGAGGACACCATGAAGCTTTACTACGCACCCGGAGCCTGCTCCCTTTCGCCGCACATCGTCGCCCGCGAGGCGGGTGTCGACCTGCAGCTCGACAAGGTCACCGACAAGAAGACCGCGGAAGGCGGGGATTTCTTCGCGGTGAACCCGAAGGGTTACGTCCCCACGCTGGAAGTCGCGCCGGGCGAGGTGCTCACCGAGGGGCCCGCGATCGTGCAATACATCGCCGACCAGAAACCCTCCGCCAACCTCGTGCCCCCGCCGGGCAGCATGCAGCGCTACCGGCAGCAGGAGATGCTGGGCTACATCAACTCGGAGATTCACAAGACGTACAGCCCGCTCTTCAGCGCCACGACCCCGCCCCAGACCGTCGAGGAGCGCAAGACCTACCTCAAGAAGCGCTACCGGTTCATCGAGGACAAGCTGAAGGGCCACGACTACCTCTTCGGCGACCACTTCACCGCGGCGGATGCCTATCTCTTCACGGTGACCAACTGGGCGCACCACGTGAAGCTCGACCTGTCCGATTTCCCGAACCTGCTCGCGTTCCAGAAACGCGTCGCCGCGCGGCCCGCGGTGAAGCAGGCGATGAAGGAGGAAGGCCTGATCGCCTAGGGCTTGTCCTGGTTGCGCCAGTGCTCGGCCTCGGCCCGGCGATGCTGGGCGAGGCTCGCGCGCATGTCGTCGAGCTTGCGATGCAGCTGCTGGATCGCGAACTCGGCCTTGATGTTCACCTGGTAGTCCTGGTCGGCTTGCAGCCGGTCCTTCGCCGCCTGCCGGTTCTGGCTCATCATGATCACCGGCGCCTGGAGCGCGGCGAGGCACGACAGGATCAGGTTGAGGAAGATGTAGGGAAAGGGATCCGGCGGCTGCGTGAGGAGCCACGTCGTGTTCACGGCCATCCATATGGCGAGGAAGACGCCGAAGGCGATGATGAAGGTCCACGACCCGCCGAACTTCGCGACCATGTCGGCGATGTGTTCGCCCACGGTCATCTTCTCGTCGGCGATCTCATTCACGTTGCGGATCTTCAGGCGCGAGAGCATCTCGTCGGTGCTGCGCAGGCGCTCGATGATCACGGCCATGAACTGCTTGGCCGCCGGGGGATGGTTCTCCACGAGCTCCGCCACCGCCGAGAGCGGTACCGTGATCACGCGCGTGTGGCCCGAGGCGCGCGCCGTCGCGGTGCGGGGCTGGTTGTCGAAGATGCCCAGCTCGCCGAACACGGTCCCCGATTCGAACGTGGCGACGATGAGGTCGTCGACGACCGCGGGCAGCACGATGTCGACCGCGCCATCCTCGATGATGTAGAGGTACTTGGGGATGTCGCCCTGGCGGAAGATTGGCGCGCCGTCCGCGTAGTCGATCCGCGCGGTGGCCTTGTGCAGGGGCTCGAGGAACGAGGCCGGTACATTGCGGAAAATCGGGAGCGAGTGAAGCGGGAAAGCCTCTTCCATGGGTCCCCTCCGGGGGAATCTTTGCACGATCTTATCCCGGAGGGGCCGGGGAGTGAAAACTTGTCGGATTCGTCCGACAGCGCAAACCTTCGCGAAGCTGACTCGAGTCACCAGCCGTTACGCAATTTCACGAAAGCGAGTTATTCCGTACCCCCAGTCGCAAGATTGATACTGGGATTCCGAGTCTGATCGCGGCGCAGGTATTACGATCCCCCCTAAAGGGGGGTTCACCATGATGAAGCGCATCGCGTTGTTCTGCGCCGGCCTTACATTTGCCGCGCAGGTATCCGCCCAGTCCACCGACATCCAAAAGATGGAACGCGTGGAAGTCACGGGCTCATCCATCAAGCGCATCGACGGCGAGCAGGCCCTGCCGGTCACGATCCTCAAGCGCGAAGACATCGATCGCATCGGGGCGACGACCACCGAAGAGCTGCTGAAGAACATCACGGCGATCACGAGCGCCGGCAGCGTCACGGTCTCGCAAGCCAACGGAACGGTGACCACCTCCCAGGCGAACGTATCGCTGCGCGCCCTGGGCGCCACGCGCACCCTCATCCTCGTGAACGGCCGCCGCGTCACGGTGTTCGGCGGAACCACGGTGATCGCGGTAGACGTGAACAGCATTCCCCTCGCGGCGATCGAGCGCGTCGAGGTGCTCAAGGACGGCGCTTCGTCGCTGTACGGCTCCGATGCGATCGCGGGCGTGATCAACTTCATCCTGCGCAAGGACTACACCGGCGGCGAGGTGAACCTGGGATACGGCTCGCCCACCCGCTCGGGCGGCGGGCAAAGCTACAACGCCTCGGCCTACATGGGCTACGGCACCCTCGAGAAGGACCGCTTCAACGTGAACTTCGGGGGCGGCTACGAGCATACGGACCGCATCCAGGGTTCGTCGCGCGACTTCGCGCACCAGATCAACGTCGCGCAGAACAACGACCTCACGTCGACGATCGCCTTTCCGGGCAACATCCTCTCGGGTCCGACCTTCGCCCGACTTTCGAGCCCGGCGTTCGCCAACGGTTGCGGCCCGAACAGCCTCATCTCGCCGTTCTTCCTCACCAACGCCAACTCGGGGCAGGCGTGCCGCTTCGAGAACAGCCCGTACCTGTCCGTGTTGCCGGAGTTCGAGCGTTACTACGCGCTCGCCAATGCGAACTTCCAGCTGAATGCGAACCTGGTCGCCTATGGCGAGTTCGGCTACACGCACACGGCCAATACGTACAACACGCAGCCGGTTCCGCTCTCGGAAGCGACGGCGCTGCCTGCGACCAACCCCTACATCGCCTACATCAACAACCTCATCAATACGCAATACCCGACGCTGCCGTCGGGGCTGCGCCGCTTCGCCACGGCCGGCGACACGCTGATGCTGCTGCCGACCACGAGCCCGTACTATCCGACGGCCTATGTGGCGTCGCTCGGCCTGCCGACCAACCAGCCCATCGCGTTCCGGTACCGCGACTTCGCGGACGGGCTGCGCGAGACGCGGGACATCGGCGAGTCGACGCGCTTCCTGGTCGGCCTGAAGGGTTCGCTCGGGACGTGGGACTTCGATTCCGCATTCCTCTACACGCAAAGCAAGGCCGAGTCCGATCTCCTCGCGGGCTACGCGTCGTACTCGCGGACGCTGCCGATCATCGATAGCGGCGTCGTGAACCCGTTCGGTCCGACGACGGATCCGGCGGTGCTCGCGCAACTGCAGGCGGCGCAGTACCACGGCGCCATCTACACGTCGCAGACGTCGAGCACCGGCGTCGACTTCCGCACAACGAAAGACATCCTCGAGATGAGGAGCGGTCCGCTCAGCGTGGCGGCCGGCGGCGAATACCGCCAGGAGAAATACAGCTTCAGCCCCTCGACTGGCTACGAGATCGGTGATGTCGCCGGATTCGGCGGCAACATCCTTCCCGTGGACAAGAGCCGCAACGTCTTCTCCGTGTACGGCGAGGCCGCGGTGCCGATCACCAAGACGCTGGAGGCCGACCTCGGCGTCCGCTACGACGACTACCAGACCGTCGGCAACACGACGAATCCGAAGCTGTCGCTGCGCTGGGTGGCGACCCCGGAGCTCCTGTTCCGCGGCTCCTACGGCACGGGCTTCCGCGCGCCGTCGCTCACGGACCTCTATACGCCGCAGGCCTCGAGCGTCACGGCCAACAACTCGCGTGATTTCCTGCGCTGCCCGAACCTCGCGACCGGCTCGCCGACGGACTGCGGCAACCAGTTCCCGACGCTCACCGGCGGCAACCCCAACCTGGAACCCGAGAAATCGAAGTCGGGCACCTTCGGGATCGTGTTCGAGCCGATGCGCGAGCTTTCGATCGGCTGGGACTGGTACTCGATCCTGCTGAAGGATTCGATCGTGATCGGTGGCCTCAACTCCGCGACGATCCTCGCCTCGGCGGCGAACGAGACCCAGTTCGCGAGCTTCATCATCCGCGGCGCGCCCGATGGAAATCCCTCGGGACTGGGCCCGATCGTGAGCGTGATCCAGACGACGTCGAACCTCTTCAAGGTGAAGGTGCAGGGCTGGGACATGGACGTCGCCTTCCGCCCCAACATCGGAGCGGGACAGCGCCTCACGATGCGCCTCGACGGCTCGTACGTGCAGCAGTTCAAGCGCCAGAACTTCGACGGCAGCTACTCGAACCAGGCCGATACGGCGCTCGTCGCGGCCGGCGGCATCATCCCGAAGTGGCGCCACGTGGCCTCGATCACGTATGACCGCGGCCCGTGGGAAGCGAGCGTCACCCAGAACTTCCAGGACAGCTACCACGACGTCCCGGCCAACATCACGGGCACGCCCCGCACGGTCGGCGTGTACGAGACGTGGGACATGCAGGCCCGTTACCTCGGCCTCAAGAGCTGGCAGTTCACGGTGGGCGCCAAGAACTTCACGGACAAGAATCCGCCGTACACGAACGAGGGCGGCCAATTCGCGGCCGGTTACGACATCACCTACTCGGACGTGCGGGGCCGCTTCATCTACGGCTCGGTGAAATACACCTTCAAGTAGCGCTAGCGCGCAGGGACGAACAAGGCCTTCGTGGCGGAGGCCTTGAAGTCCAGGTCGTGCCAAAGGCTCTCGGGCCGGCGCTCGAATAGCGATCGCGCGTCCGCGTCGAGCCGGTGCCAGTCGCCGCGGGAGACCTCGCCCTCGAGCTGGCCCGGCGCCCACCCGGCATAGCCGATGAAGATGCGTAAATTCTCCGTGGGCTTGTCGCGGCCGAGGAGGGTGCGCAGGAGGTCGTTGTCGGAGCTGATGTAGACGCCCTTCATGATCTCGAGCGCGTCTTCGGGCGCCTTGTCGGCACGGAACACGAACGACACCGATTGGAGCGACACGGGGCCGCCGAAGAACACGCGGTCGTCGAGGTTGGCGAGCTTGGGCAGGTCCGGGAAGAGCTTCGAAAGCGGAATGCGCGTGGGTTTGTTCACGATGATGCCCAGCGAGCCTTCGCCCTCGGACGGGGTCATCAGCACGACGGAATTGCCGAAGTTGGGATCCGGGAGCCCCTCGCGCGCGATGAGGAACGTCGCAGGCTCGTCCGCGAAGCACGGTGCGAGCGCACCGGCCGCGGCGAGAACGAGCGCGAACAGGATCCGTCCCATGGCCAGCCTTTCCGAAAAAATCCTAACACAGCCCGGCCGCCGATTCGCGGCATAATCCCTGCGTTGCGAGGAGGAATACTCGTGGGCAAGGCGCGGCTCGAGGCGTTCAGCGACGGCGTGATCGCCGTGATCATCACGATCATGGTGCTGGAGTTGAAGGTTCCCCACGGCACGGACCTGCAAGCGCTCGCGCCCATGGTCCCGGTCCTGCTCACGTACGCGCTCTCGTTCGTCTTCGTCGGGATCTACTGGAACAACCACCATCACCTGATGCACGCCGTGCAGAAAGTGGACGGCTCGATCCTCTGGGCCAACCTCCACCTGCTCTTCTGGCTCTCGCTCGTGCCGTTCGTGACGGGATGGATGGACGAGAACCACTTCGAGTCGGTGCCCGTCGCGGCCTACGGCGTGGTGCTCCTTTCTTCGGGCGTCGCGTACTACCTGCTGGCGCATTGCCTGGGCCAGCTCCATGGCCGCGACTCGGAGATCGCGAAGCGGCTGGGAAGCGATTTCAAGGGCAGGATCTCGATCGTGATCTATGCGGTCGCGATCGGCCTCGCGTTCGTGCAGCCGTGGATGTCCTGCGTGCTCTACATCGCCGTGGCGGTGATGTGGTTCGTTCCCGACCGGCGCTTCGAGAGAGGATGACGATGACCAAGGCAGCCGTCTCCATCGTCGCGATGCTCGCGGCCGCGCTCCTCGGCGCGGCGTGCGCATCCACAAGGAAGAGCGAGTCCGAACGCGAGTGGGCGAGGGCCGAATGCCGGCAGATCATCGATAGCGAGGCCCGCTCCAAGTGCCTCGAGCGCGTCGACAAGGAATAGGAGGAAGCCATGCACATGATTCGATCCATTACCCGCGCCTTTGCCGTCGCCACGCTCGCCCTCGCGCCCTGGGTCGCGGGCGCCGCGGACACGCCGGCTCATCCCATGAAGATCGGCATCATCGGTTCCGGACGCATCGGCGGCACGCTGGGCGAGCTCTGGGCCAAGGCGGGCTACGACGTGATGTTCTCGTCGCTCGACCTCGAGCACGACAAGCAACTCGCCGCGAAGGCTCACGCCCGGGCCGGCACGCCCGCGCAGGCCGCGAGCTTCGGCGAGGTGCTGCTCGTCTCGGTTCCCTACCCGGCGCTCGCGCAGATCGGCAGCGACTACGCGAGCTCCATCAGGGGCAAGGTGGTGCTCGATACCTCGAACCCGATCCAGTCGCGCGACGGAGACATGGCGATCGCCGCGCGCGAGAAGGGGACGGGGGTGGCATCGGCCGAGCTCCTGAAGGGCGTGAAGCTCGTGCGCGCGTTCAACTCCGTGGGCTACTCGAAGCTGCAAAGCGAGAACCACCGCGAAGGTGACCGGATCGCGATCCCGCTCGCCGCGGACGACAAGCACGCGCTCGACGTCGCGGTGAAGCTCGTGAAGGACGCGGGCTTCGAGCCGGTCGTCGTGGGCGGACTCTCGACGGCGAAGGCCTTCGACGTGGGCACGGCCGTGTTCGGCAAGGCGCTCACCGCGGCGGAGCTGCGCCAGGCGCTCGGCATCGAGAAGTGATTCCGCGGAAGGTCGTCGAGCTGCGCGAGGGCGAAGCGCATGCTCTCGGCTGGTCGTTCGCATACTTCTTCTGCCTCCTCGCCGCGTACTACGTGCTGCGCCCGATCCGCGACGAGATGGGTATCGCGGGCGGCGTGCGCAACCTTCCGTGGCTCTTCACCGCGACGTTCGCGGCGACGCTGATCGCGGTGCCCGTCTTCGGGGCTCTCGTGGCGAAGCTTCCGCGGCGCGTCTTCATTCCGGCCGTCTATCATTTCTTCGTCCTGAATCTCGTGCTCTTCTGGGTGGCGCTTGAATCCGGCGTGCCCAGGGCGGACGTGGCGCGCGTTTTCTTCGTCTGGGTCACCGTCTTCAATGTGTTCGCCGTTTCGGTCTTCTGGTCGTTCATGGCCGACGTGTTCACGAGCGAGCAGGGCAAACGCCTCTTCGGGCTCATCGCGGCGGGCGGATCGGCGGGCGCGCTGGTGGGTCCGCTGATCACGGTCCTGATCGTCGATTGGGTGGGACCCACGAACCTGCTCGTCGTCGCGGCGATCCTCCTCGAGCTCGCGGTGCTCTGCGCGCAGCGCCTCGAGATCACCGGCCACGCCGTCGCGGCGCGCGCCGCTGACGCCGGTGTCCAGCGGATCGGCGGGGGCTGGCTCGCGGGCGTGACGATGATCCTGCGTTCACCGTACCTCGCGGGGCTCGCGCTCTGGCTCTTCTGCCTGTCGCTCGCGGGGACGTTTCTCTACATAGAGCAGGCCAACATCGTGTCGGCGGCCACGGCGGATCCGGCACAGCGCACGCGCATCTTCGCGAGCATCGATCTCGCCGCGGGAATCCTCCAGATCGTCGTGCAGTTCCTCGCGACGGGAAAGCTTCTAGCGCGCTACGGGGCCGGACGCGGCGCGGCATTTCTTCCGCTGGTCTTCGTGCTGGGCTTCATCGTGCTGGCGCTCTCGCCCATCCTCGCGGTCGTGGTCGTGTTCCAGGCGATCCAGCGAACGGCCAACTTCGCGATCTCCAATCCATCCTTCCAGCTCTTCTTCACGGTGCTCGACCGCGAGGAGAAGTACAAGGCGAAGAACGTGATCGACCTCGTGGTGTTCCGCGGTTCCGATGCCGTGTCGAGCTGGCTCTTCACGGCGCTGCGCGGCTTCGGCCTCGAGCTCGCGACGATCTCGTTCACGGTGGTTCCGGTGATGGCAGGCTGCATCGCCCTTGCGCTCGCGCTGGGCCGCGCCCAGGAGCGCCGCGCCGCCGCGCGACAAGCTTCGTAACGAATATGTGCAAAAAGGGAATGCACGGTGGCGCTAGGATGTTGTCGTAGGGAATGAGAAAGGAGGCTTCCATGAAAGTCTCGCTCCCCGCGACGATAGCCGCACTGATTGCAGTCTCTCCCGCGTTCGCGCAAATGCCCGGCAACAACGGCCATCCCGTGCCGCAGCATCCTTCCGCGACCGTGCACACGCCCGCCGCGCGGCCGAACTACACGATGCATCCGGGCGCGCATGGGTTCGTCCACAACCCGGCCTGGCGCCACCCGGCGCATCTTCCGGCGAACGCGCGCGGGCACGGCCATTTCCACTTCCAGTTCGCGGGCCATTCGTACGTCGTGCTCGCAGGCCCGATCTTCGTGGCGCCGTACGCCTACTATCCGTACGTCTCGACGCCCTACTATCCGGCGAGCTTCTATGCACCCAACGATCCGGACGCGGGCTACTTCCTGTACTACTGTCCGAGCCCCGCGGGCTACTACCCCGACGTGACCGATTGCCCGGCGGGATGGTGGCAGACCGCGCCCGACGATTCGCCCGCGTACCCCGGCTACCAATAGCTCGCGGCACGATAGTTTCATCCTTGCCTAATATAGGCGGGCGGAGCACCATTGCCCGATCGTCACCGGGGGGACAACAAAAATGATCGATCGACGCCGCTTCATCGCCGGCATGAGCCTGCCGGCGTTCGCCGCGATTTCCGCAAGAGCTTCCGCCGCCGGAAAGATCTGGCAACCCGAGGAGCTTCCCGAAGGCGCGGTCGAGACCGCGACGCTCGAGGCGATTCCCGGCAAGGTGGCGCTCATCAAGCGCAGCTACCGGCCGCCCAACTTCGAGACGCCGATCGACTACTTCCGCGATCCCATCACGCGCAACGACGCATTCTTCGTGCGCTACCACCTCTCGGGCATTCCGCAGGCGGTGGATGCGAAGACCTGGAAGCTGAAGATCGGCGGCGACGCGGCGAAGCAGCCCGTCGAATTCACGTTCGACCAGCTGCGCAAGGAGTTCCAGCCGGAGGAGCTCACCGCCGTGTGCCAGTGCTCGGGCAACCGCCGCGGCATGTTCCAGCCGCACGTTCAGGGCGTGGAGTGGGGCATCGGCGCCATGGGCAACGCGCGCTGGACCGGCGTCAAGCTCAAGGACCTGCTCGCGAAGGCGGGAGTCGCCGACAACGCGGTCGAGATCCTCTTCAATGGCGCCGACGGACCGGCGATGCCGTCCACGCCCGATTTCGTGAAGAGCATTCCCGTGCAGCGCGCGATGGACGACAACACCATCGTCGCCTACGCGATGAACGGCAAACCCCTGCCGCATTGGAACGGCTTTCCCGCGCGGCTCATCGTCGCGGGATGGACCGGGACCTACTGGATGAAGCACCTCACGGATATCGAGGTGCGCAGCACGCCGCTCTCCAATTTCTGGATGGCGACGGCCTATCGCGTGCCGGCCGCGCTCTTCACCAACGCGGACGCGTTCCCGACGCAGCTCACCCAAGCCAACAAGCCCATCACGGACATCGTGGTGAACTCCCTCGTCACGTCGATCCACGATGGGCAGCACGTGAAGAAGGGCGAGATGGTGAGCGTGGCCGGGGTCGCGTGGGACGGCGGCCGTGGAATTCGCGACGTGGAAGTTTCGGTCGATGGGGGAAGCTCCTGGGTCCTCGCGCAGCTCGGCAAGGACCTCGGCAACTACTCGTTCCGCACGTTCGAGCACAGGTTCCGCGCCGAAGGCTCGCCCGTGGTGATGGTGCGCGCCTACAACAATCGCGGCGATACGCAGGTGGACAAGCTCGTCTTCAATCCCGCGGGCTACCACCACAACGTGATTCCGCGCATCAAGCTGGAGGTGGCGTGATGAAGACGACACTCGCGCTTGCTTCGGTCGCAGCGCTCGCCGCGACGCTCGCCTTCGCCGGCGAGGAAAAGGTGAAGCTCAAGGAAGGCCCGGGCTTCGAGAAGGTGCGCAACAACTGCGTCGCATGCCACAGCCTCGACTATATCCCGCTCAACTCGCCGTTCCTCGATGCGAAGGGCTGGGAGGCCACGGTCGCCAAGATGCAGAAAGCCTACGGCGCGCCCATCAAGGCCGAGGACGTCGCGCCGATCGCGCAGTATCTCGCGGAGAACTACGGGAAGAAGTAATGAGACAATCGGGGTTTTCCCCGGTTGTCTCCCATGTTCCGTAACAAATACCTCGACTACTCCGAGCTCACGCAGCAATTGGCCGCGTGGGTGAAAGCGCATCCGCAGTTCGTGAAGGTCACGTCGATCGGCAAGAGCGCCGAAGGCCGCGATATCCCGCTGCTCGTGATCGGTCGCGATCCCGAAAGCCGCCGTCCCGCGATCTGGGTGGACGGCAACATGCACGCGACCGAGCTCTGCGGCTCGAGCGTGGCGCTCGCGATCGCCGAGGACGTGATCAATATTCACCGGGATCCCGGCCTGCGCCGGGATGACAAGCTTCCCGCCCACATGGCCGAGACGCTCCGCGATTCGCTTTTCTACGTCGTGCCGCGCATCTCGCCCGACGGGGCGGAGGCGGTGATCAAGTCGGGGCGTTACGTGCGTTCGAGCCCGGTCGACGAGCGCCTGCACAAGGGTCACGCGTATTGGGAGTCGAGCGACATCGACGGCAACGGCTTCATGGGCATCATGCGGGTCCAGAGCGACGACGGCGAGCTGGTCGCGCTCGAGGGCTACCCGAACGTGCTCGTGCCGCGCGGCCCCGAGGATCCGCCGCCGTACTACAAGGTGTATCCCGAGGGGACCATCGCCAACTACGACGGGCGCCGCATTCCCGATCCCTATTTCCTCTCGGACAACCAGTACGACTTCAACCGCAACTTCCCCTACAGCTGGGCGCCGGAGCACGAGCAGGAGGGCGCCGGCCACTATCCGGGCAGCGCGCCCGAGACTCGCGCCATCATGGATTTCGCATCGGCGCACCCGAACATCTTCGCGTGGCTGAACCTGCACACCTTCGGCGGCGTGCTGATCCGCCCGCTCGGCGACAAGGGCGACGACAAGATGGACCAGGGCGACCTCGCGGTGTATCGCCAGGTCGAGGCGTGGATGACGCAATTCACGGGCTACCCCACGGTGAGCGGTTTCCACGAATTCCTCTACGTGCCCGAGCGTCCGCTGAAGGGCGACATGACCGACTACGCGTACCACCAGCGCGGAGCGCTCGCGTACGTGATCGAGCTCTGGGACCTTTTCACGCAGCTCGGCATCGAGCGCAAGAAGCCGTTCGTGGACGTGTACGCGCGCCTCGAGCGCAAGGACTACCTCGCGCTCGCGAAATGGGACCAGGAAGTGAACAAGGGCCGCGTCTTCATGCCGTGGAAGAAGGCGAAGCATCCGCAGCTCGGCGAAGTCGAGGTCGGTGGTTTCGACATGCGCGTGGGAATCTCCAATCCGCCCTACGAGAAACTCGCGCAGGTGTGCGAGTCGCAGGCATCGGCGTTCCTGCGCGTCGCGGCGCTCGTCCCTCGCGTCGCGGTGGAGGTCGTGAAGAAGGAGAAGGTCGCCGCCGACCTCACGCGCGTCGAGATCCGCGTGGCCAACCGCGGCTATCTCGGAACGTATGGCCTCGCCTCGGCGCGCAAGCTTCCTTTCTCCGAGCCTTTGCGCGTCTCCGCGAAAGGCGATGGCGTGAAGCTCGTCGCGCCCGCGGAGTCCGTCGTGGAAGTGGGGCACCTGGATGGGTGGGGGCAGGGCCTGTACGCGGGCGCCAACGTCTTCTTCCCGTGGACGCGCGGCAACGTGCACGAGAAGTTCGTGACGCTCGTGGCCCAGGGCAAGGGACGCCTCGAGGTGAAGGTCTCGAGCGTGCGCGTGGGCGACTACACGCTCGCAGTGGATATCTAGGAGCCGACATGAGACTCGCCCTCGCGATTTTCGCCGCCGCGCTTCTCGCCGGCGGTTGCGTTCATGCAGTGCACCACGGCGGGCACTACGCGGACGCCGCGCAACACCCCCACAAGAACCAGGTCGTGATCCAGGTGAGCGACAACGATCCGGGCCGCTGGAACCTCGCGCTCAACAACGCGAAGAACCTCCAGTCCGACCTCGGCGCCGACAACGTGCAGATCGAGATCGTCGCCTACGGCCCGGGCCTCGCGATGCTGAAGGTGGGATCGCCGGTGGCGCCGCGCATCGACGAGTCGGTGCTCTCGGGCATGACGATCTCCGCGTGCGAGAACACGATGGCCAACCAGAACGTGAAGCGCGGCGAGATCCTCCCGGGCGTGAGCTTCGTGCCGGCGGGTGTCGTCGAGATCATGCGCAAGCAGCAAGAAGGCTGGGCGTACCTGCGCCCCTGATCACCGAATCCGAAACGATTCCGAGCGACGTCCAACCGATCTCATGCACATCGACCCCATGGCCCCCATGACCCGAATCCTTCGCCCCAGCCTCCTCGTCGCGCTCGCCGCGGTCGCGTTCGCGAGCTTTTCCGCACCGGCCCTCGCGGACGCACCGAAGCAATTTCCCGTCCGCGACTTCTTCGCCAATCCCGAGCGCGCCTACTTCCGCCTGAGCGCCGACGGCAAGACGCTGGGATTCATGCAGCCGGTGGCGGAAGCCCCCGGGCAGCAGCGGCGCCTCAACGTTTTCGTGCAGCCGCTCGACGGCAGCAAGCCGGTGGGTGAACCGCGGCAGCTCACGCACGAGACGGCTCGCGACATCAACATCTACTACTGGAAGGGCAGCGACCGCATCCTCTACACGAAGGACTTCGGCGGCGACGAGAACTTCCACGTGGTGATGGTCGACGTGAAGACCGGGAAGATCACGGACCTCACGCCCTTCGACAAGGTGCGTGCGGCGATCACGGACGACCTGCCGAACGACCCGGACCACATCCTCATCGAGCACAACAAGCGCAATGCCGAGGTGTTCGACGTCTTCCGGGTGGACCTGCGCACGGGCCAATCGACGCTCGTGGCGGAGAATCCCGGCGACATCCTCGGATGGCAGACGGACCACAAGGGCCGTGTGCTCATGGCCGTTCGCACCAAGGGTCTCGACTCGGAGCTGCTCTATCGCCCCGAGGAAAAGGGCGAGTTCAAGACGATCGCCACCACCGACTACAAAACGCGGCTCGATCCCGCGTTCTTCACGGAGGACGGCAAAAAGGTCTACATGATCAGCAACCGCGGCCGCGACAAGACCGCGCTCGTGCTCATGGATCCCTCCAAGCCCGCGGCCGAAGAGGTTGTCTACGAAGATCCGCTGGTGGACGTCGACGGCCCGGCCTGGTCGGATGCGCGCAAGCGCCTCGCGATGGTGACCTACCCGAGCGAGAAGACCGTGCGCAAGTGCTTCGACCCGTACTGCGACAAGGTCTTCGGCGACCTCGAGTCGAAGCTTCCCGGAATGGAGGTCACGCTCCAGAACTCCAACAAGGCCGAGGACAAGTTCATCGTCGCCGCGTCGAACGACCGCACGCCGGGCGCGCGCTACATCTACGACGCGAAGGCCGGCACGCTCGTGAAGCTGGGAGACATCAACACCAAGATTCCCGAGACGGCGATGTCGGTCATGAAGCCGATCACGTACCAGGCCCGCGACGGGCTCACGATCCACGGTTACCTCACGCTGCCCCAGGGCAAGGAGCCCAGGAACCTCGCATGCATCGTGAACCCGCACGGCGGTCCGTGGGCGCGCGACGCGTGGGGCTACAACCCCGAAGTTCAATTCCTCGCCAACCGCGGCTACTGCGTGCTGCAGATGAATTTCCGCAGCTCCACGGGCTATGGCCGGACGTTCTGGGAGGCGGGCTTCGGCCAGTGGGGCCTCAAGATGCAGGACGACATCACCGACGGCGTGAAGTGGCTCGTCTCGCAGGGCATCGCCGACCCGAAGCGCATCGGCATCTACGGCGGAAGCTACGGCGGCTATGCCACGCTCGCAGGCGTCACGTTCACGCCGGATCTCTACGCGGCCGCCGTGGACTACGTGGGAGTCGCGAACATGTTCACGTTCATGAAGACGATCCCGCCCTACTGGAAGCCGCTGATGCCCAAGTTCTACGAGATGGTCGGCAATCCGGAGAAGGACAAGGAGCGGCTCGCCGCGACCTCGCCCGTGATGCATGCCGATCGGATCAAGACGCCGCTATTCGTGGCGCAGGGCGCGCGCGACCCGCGCGTCAACAAGGACGAGAGCGACCAGATGGTCGCCGCGCTCAAGAAGCGGGGCGTCGACGTCCAGTACATGGTGAAGGACAACGAGGGCCACGGTTTCCGGAACGAGGAAAACCAGTTCGAGTTCTACGAAGCGATGGAGAAATTCCTCACGGCGCACATGGCGCCGTGAGTGTCACCCCGGCGGTGCTTGCCGCGGCGTGCTTCTTAGGCCGGGGGCCGGGGCCCGATCACCAATACCTGCGGTAGTACGGCCCGTGATAGTACCCATAGCGCACCGGGCCGTAGTAGTAAGGGCGGGGCGCGTAGTACGCCGGCGCCGGGTAGTAGGCCGGTGCGTAGGCGGGGGCTGGCGCATATCCAGCTCCGGGCGCATATCCAGGTGCGGGCGCATATGCGGGTGCCGGCGCATATGCGGGAGCCGGCGCGTAGGAATATGGCCCGGGTCCGTAGTAGCGCGGTCCGTAGTAGTACGGCGTGGTCGAGCCGACCGCGGCTCCGAACACCGCGCCTACGGCAGCACCAGGCGGGCCGCCGACGGCCGCGCCGATGGCTCCACCGACCAGGGCTCCCGCTATCGGATCAGCCGAAGCGCGGGTCGAAATCGTGAGGGCGGAAGCACCAAGCGCCGCCATTGCTATCCAAAGGGTTGCCTTGCGCATAGTCCCTCCTCCTAGAATCACGGAATGTCTCCTCCTAACGCGACCGGCGCGAAAGCGTTGACACGAGCCCTCCGGGGCGCGGGGATCTCCCGCATTTTCACCCTTTCGGGCAACCACATCATGCCTGTGTTCGACGCGGCGCTCGACGCCGGGATCGAGTTGATCCACGTGCGCCACGAGGCCGCGGCTGTCCACATGGCCGATGCCTGGGCGCGCCTCAGGGGCGAGCCGGGCATCGCGATGGTGACCGGGGGACCGGGCCACGCGAACGCGGTCGGCGCGCTCTACACCGCCGCGATGGCCGAATCTCCCGTGGTGCTCCTTTCGGGTCATGCGCCGCGGCGCGAGCAGGGCATGGGCGCCTTCCAGGAAATGGCCCAGGGCGACATCGCCGCCCCGCTGACGAAGGCGTCGTGGACCAACAGGGGCGCCGACCTCGTGGTCTCGGATGTCGCGCGCGCCCTTGCCATCGCGAGGCTCGGGCGCCCGGGTCCCGTGCACCTGAGCCTTCCCAGTGATTGCCTCGAAGCCACGATTGAGACCGAGAGAAGCGAAGCCGTCGACATCACGCCTCCGGCGCCCGATTTCAACGCGGCCGCGATCGTTTCGCGATTGCGCGGCGCGAAGCGCGCGCTCGTCCTCACCGGTCCCGTGACGCTCACGAAGCGGGGCCGCGCGCGGACCGCGGCCCTCGAAGCGGCGCTCGGCATTCCCGTGGTCGGCATGGAAAGTCCGCGGGGCATCGCCGATCCGAGCCTCGGCGCCTTTGCGCAAGCGCTCGCGCAGGCCGACGTTGTCGTGCTGCTGGGCAAGCGTCCCGATTTCACGCTGAAGTTCGGAAAGCCGCCCGCCTTCGCGTCCGGCTGCGAGATCCTCGAGATCTCTGTGAACCGCGATGTGTTCGCGGCGATCGAGTCGCTCTCGGCCGCGGCTCGCGCCGAGCCGCCCGTGAAGAACCAGTGGCTCTCCGAAGTCCATGCGGCGATCGCGTATCGGCCGGCCGCGTGGAACCACGCGACCTCGGCGATTCCGGGACGCATGCATCCGGTCCAGGCGCTGCGCCCGCTTCAGGCGCTCCTCGACGCGCATCCCGATTCCGTGTTCGTGTCGGACGGCGGCGAGATCGGCCAGTGGGCGCAAGCGTGCCTCAGCGCGCCGAATCGCGTGATCAACGGCGTGGCGGGATCGATCGGCGCGGCGCTTCCGTTCGCCGTCGCGGCGCGCGTTGCGAAACCCGGTGTTCCGATCATCGCGGTGATGGGAGACGGGACCTTCGGCTTCCATCCGGCGGAGATCGATACGGCCGTGCGCTACGGCCTTCCCTTCGTCGCGATCGTCGGCAACGACGCGCGATGGAACGCCGAGTACCAGATCCAGCTTCGCGAATACGGGCCCGGCCGCACCGTCGGAACGGAGCTCCTTCCCGCGCGCTACGACAAGGTGGCCGAGGGATTCGGCGGCTACGGCGAGCTCGTCACGGATCCGGCGCAGCTTCTCGCCGCGGCGCGACGCGCGATCGCGTCGAACCTGCCCGCCGTGCTGAACGTGATGATCGATGGCGTCGCGGCGCCCGTGGTGAAGCGATGAAGCGGATCGCCTCGGCGTGCGTCGCGTCGCTGCTCGCCGGGTGCGTGGCATTCGCGCCGGCGCCTTCGCGCGAGGTCGTCGGCTACTACCCGGCGTGGAAGGGCGTCTTCGACTTCGATGCGACGCGGCTGACCGTCGTGAACTACGCATTCCTCGACATCTGCTGGGACGGAAAGCATGGCAATGGCGCCGTGGAAGCGCTGGCGCCTTGCGCGGGCGGCAATGGCTCCATCGTTCTCGGCCATCCGCAATTCGAAGGCCCGGTCCTCGAGGCGCTGGCGAAGGCGAAGCGCGCCCATCCGCATCTGCGGCTCATGGCCTCCGTCGGCGGCTGGAACTGGTCGAATCGCTTCTCCGACATGGCGAGCGATTTCGTGACGCGGTCGCAGTTCATCGCGTCGTCGCTCGAGGTCCTGCGCCGGTACGATTTCGATGGGATCGACATCGACTGGGAATATCCCGCATCGATCGGCGTTGCCTGCGCGGCAGGTCAGAAGACGTGCGATCGCCCGGAGGACAAGGATAATTTCGCGACGCTCGGGCGCGAGCTGCGCGCGGCGCTGGACCGCGCCGGCGCCGCGGACGGCAAGCGCTATCTCTTCACCGTGGCCGCGGGCGCCGACGCGAAATACGTCTTCGATGGATCGAAGAGCTCCGCCTGGCTCGCGAACCTCGCGCGAAGCACGGACTGGATCAACCTCATGACGTACGACTATCACGGCACCTGGGAACGCGCGGCGTACTTCGTGGCGCCGCTGGCGCGCGACGAGGCCGATCCCAACGCCGCCAACGTAGAGTCGAGCGTTCGCCTGTTCCTGGACCAGGGCATCGAGCCATCGAAGCTCGCCCTGGGCGCGCCTTTCTACGGGAAGGGCTGGAGCGGATGCGAGGCGGGGCCCGACGGCAGCGTGCTCTACGCGCCTTGCGCGGGATTGGCGCGCGAGGATCACGAGGCGAGCTTCGAATTCGCCTACCTGGTCGATGAGGGATTCCTCTCGCGCGACGAGGAAGGTCTGTACACGCGCGGCGGCCGGGGCTTCGTCCGCCACTGGGACGCCGCCGCGAAAGCGCCGTGGCTGTATAACCCGCAGACGCGCGTCTTCATCGCGTACGACGACGAAACCTCGATCCGGGAAAAAGCGCGTTTCGCGCGGCAGGCGGGGCTGCGGGGAATGATGTTCTGGGAGTTGTCCCAGGACCGGAACGGCGTCCTCGGCAGCGTGATCGCCGGGGAGATGCGGCGACCCTAGGCGTTCGCGCTCAGCGATCCGCGACCGCGCGGGCGAGCTTCTTCGATTCCTTCACCAGGTTCACGAAGCGCACCTTGCCGAAGGTCTTCGCGATTTGCGCCTGCGCGGCTTCCCAGGCGGGCATGGCGGCGGCGAACGCGTGCCGGCCCTTCGCGGTCGACGACACCATCCGGTGGCGCGCGTCTTCCCCGGGGTGGATCTCGACGAGGCCCAGGGCCTCGAGCCCGGCCACGTTGCGCGACACCGTGGTCTTGTCCATCACCACGTGGCGCGCGATCTCGCTCATCGGCGTGGGCTCGAGATTCACGATGGGCCAGAGGACCGCGAGCTGGTTCGACGTGAGGCCCGAGGGCTTGAGGAATTCGTCGTAGACGGAAGTGATCGCGCGCGACGCCATGCGCAGGTTGCCGCAGATGCAATCGAACCCGCGCCTGCGATAGGAATCGATGACCCTCTGGTTCATTACGGAATGTTACCATTTCTTTTCGTTGTAGGTGCAACGAAAGACCCGTGGCGGAAAGCGTGGGAAACGGGTCAAACGGGCTTCCGGCCCCGGGACTAATATCTGCGCGATGGACACCCTGACGAAGGCCCGCACCGACCTGGCCGCCGAGCTCGCCCGCGTGAACGACGAGATCAAGTCCTACCCGCAGCCCATCGCGCGCTGCGACGCGCAGCTCGCCGGGCTGCTGGAAGAGCGCGCGCGCATCCGGGCCCGGCTCGAGCGACTCGCCGACGATGAGTGAGGCGGTGGCGATGCGCCGCATCGCCATCGTCGTGTTTCCCGACGCCCAGGTCCTCGACGTGGCCGGGCCCATGGAGGTCCTGCGCGGCGCCAACCTCACGGTGCAGAAGAGCGGACGCGGCCGCGGTCCCGCCTACGCCACTGAAATCGTCGCCGCCCGCGAGGGCGCGGTCCGGACCTCATGCGGCCTGGGGATCGTGGCAACGCATTCGTTCCGTGATGCCTCGCGCGACATCGACACGCTCATCGTCGCCGGCGGCGTGGTGGACAAGGCGATCGGGGACGCGAAGCTCGTGGAGTTCGTGCGCGCCCGCGCGGCGAAGGCGCGCCGCGTCGCGGCCATCGGCACCGGCGTCTTCATCCTCGCGGTGGCGGGCCTGCTCGATGGGCGCCGCGCGACCACGCACTGGCGTGCGTCCCGCGATCTCGCCAAGCGTTTCCCGCAGATCGAGGTTGACGCCGAGCATCTCTTCGTCCGGGACGGCAAGTTCAACACCTCGGCGGGCGCGACCGCCGCGATCGACCAGGCGCTCGCCCTGGTGCAGGAGGACCTGGGGCGCGAGGTCGCCATGGCGGTGGCGCATCGCAAGGTGATGTTCATGCGAAGGAGCGGCGAGGAGCGCCAGGTGAGCGCGCATCTCGCGGCCCAGATGGTCGGGCACGAGCGCATCGCGAGGCTCGTCGGCTGGATCCTCGACAACCTCTCGCGCGACATCACCACGGACATGATCGCGGAGCAGGGCGCCATGAGCGAACGCTCCATGTACCGCCTCTTCGTGCGCGAGGTGGGAATGCCGCCGGCGCGCTTCATCGAGCAGGCGCGGGTGGATCTCGCCAGGCGCCTTCTCGAAGAAAGCGACATGCGCGTGGAGACGATCGCCCGGCGCTGCGGCCTGGGGAGCGAGGAGCGCCTGCGACGCGCCTTCCACCGGTCCTTCGGGATGAGCCCGCGCAATTATCAAGCCCGTCACCAGCAGCCCCCCGGAGCGTAGTATGGTGCGCAAAACGCGGACCACCGTGGGAGTCGGCCAATGTACAAGCGCATCCTCCTGGCGTACGACGGATCGGAAACGGGGCAGAAGGCGCTGCTCGACTGCCGCGAGGTGGCGAGCTGGACGAAATCGGAGCTGTACCTCGTCGCGGTGATGCCGCCTCCGGCGGCCTTCATCGGGGGCGAGGGCGGAATCTACGACGCGGAGCGCGAGAAGGAAGAGGAAGAGGCGTACCGGGAGATCCTCGCCGACGGCCTGAAGCGCCTCACCGATGCGGGGCATTCACCCCAGGGCGAGATCCTCGTGGGCGACGCGGTCGACGAAATCTCGACTCACGCGAAGAAGGTCGGGGCCGACCTGATCGTGGTCGGCCACAAGCACCTCGAGGGTTGGGCGAGGCGCTGGTGGCGCGGATCGGTCTCGAAATCGCTGATCGAGCACGCCCCTTGCAGCGTGCTCGTGGTCATCACCAAATAGCCACTCAGTGGTGCCAGTTGTGGTGGCTGTATCCGTGCGCGTATCCGTGCCCGTACGCATAGTGCGTGTGGTACAGGTACGGCCCTGCGCCAATCACGATGCTCGGACCGTAGTAGCCGCCGTAATACACCGGGGCGGGCGCCGCATAGACAGGTGCGGCCGCGTAGGCCGGTGCCGGCGCATATCCCGGCGCCGGAGCGTAACCGGAATCCGGAGCGTAGTTGGGATCCGGCTGGTACGCGTCGGGCGCGTAGCCGGAGTCGGGCGCGTAGCCGGGTTGGGGTGCGTAGCCGGGCGCGGGAGCATAGGCGGGCGCGGGAGGCGCGCCATAGTACGCGGGGCCCGTGCTCGCGCCGATCGCGGTGCCGATGACCGCGCCTGTCACGGCGCCGACCGCCGCGCCGTTGTGGCCGCCCGCGTTGTGTCCGATGACGGCGCCATGCCGCCGCCGAGGATCGCGCCCAGCACCGGATCGGCCGAGGCGTTCATGGAGATCGATGCCGTTGCCAGCCCTGCCACCATCGTGGCGATCACCAGGGGTTTGCGTGTCATTGAGCTTCTCCTTGTCGTCGTTACTGGTACGTATGTCCGAAATAACGCGCGACAAGGCCAAAGGTGGTCGACCCTTACAGTTTGTAACTTCTAAGGAGAAAAATGACTTCGGGGTCAGACCCCGAGAACTGGCGCGCCTCGGGGTCTGACCCCGGGTTATTTCTTCAGCGGCCGCGTGAGCGACGCGATCTCTTCCTTCGCGGGGAGCTGCGGACGGTCGCGTTCGGAAGCAACCATGCAGAGGAACCCGAGCGGCTCGTCGGCCGCCGCGTGGAACTGGTGCCACGTCATCGGCGGAACGCGCACGAGGTCGTGCGTGGCGATGTCCCAGGCCTTGTCGCCCACGAGGCATTGGCCGTGTCCGCGGATCACCATCACCGCATGCACGTGCTCGTGGCGCTCGAGCGTCGTGTAGCCGCCGGGCGAGACCTCGAAATAACGAAGCTGCGCCGGCACGCCGCCGCCTTCGAACAGCACCTGACGCGTCACGTCCTTGAAGGGCGCGCTGCCTTCCTGCTTGTAGGCAAGCACGTCCACGTCCTCCCAATGGAAGTCGCCGGAGTGCTTGCGAACGAGGGATTCGTCGTGCATGGAAGGAATTTTACGCCGAGGCGCCCACCGCGCGGACGAACTCCCGGGCGCGCTCGAGAAGCCGGTCCTTCGCCGACAGCAGCCCCCCGCCGATGAGCAACATCGTGTCGGGACCGTAACCCGCGAGCATCTCGTCCACGCGCTCGACCGTCATGCCGCCCGCGGGGACCGGCAGCACGGGCTTCAACCCGCTCCAGGGCGCGCGCGCATTCTTCGCGATGGCGAGGCACGTTTCGCGGCTGTAGCTGAAGCGGCCCCCGTGATTGGGGAAGACTGTCGCATCGGCGCCCAGCATCCGGAAGAGCGTGCCCAGCAGCACCGCCGGCGCGATGCGCGACGCCCCGGCGAACGCGGGATGCGCCATCACCGGGATCTCGAGGCTCGTCCTCAGCTCGACGAAGGCGGGCAGGCCGATGAGCATCGGCGCGACGAGCGCCATCTTCACGCCGCTCGCGCGCGCGATTCGGGCCTGCGCCGCGAGCGCCGCGCTTCCGCCCGAGAACGTCGGCGCATACATCGTGCGGCGGCCCGTCTCACGATTCGCGGCATCGATCGCCTCCTGGACCGCGGGCACGCGTTGCGCGAAAGGATGCGGGGACTGATCCGCGATGCCGTGGTCGTCCTTGATCACGTCGATGCCCGCGAGCGCGAACGTGCGCGCGAGGTTCGCGAGGTGCTCGACTGTCGAGCCCTGGGGCTTCAACGCCGAGCAGGTGAGCGAGCGCGCCTGCACGCCGGCGGCCGCGCGAATTCCCTCGATGCCGAAACGCGGGCCCGGGAACGCCTTCTCGTAGTCGCGCGGGAAGACCACGTCGATGAGCTGCACTTCCGGCTGGAGCGAGCAGTTGCCGAAGAGCATGTTGGCGAGCTGGGAGGCCTCGGCGCCCGTCGTGGCGGCGGCGATGCCGAGCGTCACGTCGAAGTAGTCCGCGTGCGGCCGGATCGCCTCGACTGTCGCCACGGTCTCGGCGAGCACGCGATCGTCGTCGATGGCGGAGAGCGGCATCTCCACGCTCTGCTCGGCTGCCAGCGCCTCGGCTCGGACGCGGCTCTCGGATTCCGGCGCGATGATGCGATAGGTGGCAAGGATGCGCTCCACTAGGCAGCCCTCAGCGAATCGACGATCTCGAGGCGCGCGGCCCGGATGCTGGGAAGGAATCCGCCCACCAGCCCCATGAACACGGAGAAGATCATCGTCTTCACGACGATCCCGCCGGTGAGGTAGAAGCCGAAGGCGAGCTGGCTGAACGACTGCCAGTTCATCGTCGTGATCGTGAAGGCCTGCAGGAACGACGCGAGCGCGAGGCCCATCGCTCCGCCGACGAGTGCGAGCAGCACGGACTCGAGGAGGAATGCGGCGAGGATGCTCGCGCGGCGGAAGCCGAGGGCCCGCAGCGTCCCGATCTCGCCGGTGCGGTTGGCGACGGCTGCATACATCGTGATCATCGCGCCGATCATGGCGCCGATCGAGAAGATGATCGACAGCGTGATGCCGAGGACGCTGATGAAGGTCGAGAGCGACTTCGACTGCTCCTCGTAGAACGCGGGCTCCTGCTTCACGTCGAGGATCAGGCGCTGGTCGTCGCTGATGTCCTTCTGGAGCCGTGAGAACTCGTCGCGGTCTTGCAGGCGCACGATGACCGATGAGTAGCTGGTGCGGCGGAAGGCCTGCATCATCTGCTCGACGTCGCCCCAGATCTCGGAATCGAACCCGGACTTGCCGCCATCGAAGGTGCCCACGACAGTCCACTCGCGCCCGGCGAAGCGCAGCCGCTCGCCGATGCCCACGCCCGCGAAGTTCTCGGCGATGCTGCGGCCCACGACGATCTCGGACGTTCCGGCGTGGAACATGCGCCCGTCGACGATCTTCACCTGGGGCCTCAGCACGAGGCCGACCGGCGGGAGCCCGCGCACCACCACGTTCTGCGGCTTGTCGCTTCCCTGCTTGGGCACCTGCGTGAGGACGAGGATCTCCTTCGAGACCAGCGGGTCGCCGTTCGCGTCGTGCGCGATGTCCGGGAGCGTCTCGATGAGCGAGGCCTGGTCGCGATACACCGAGCTCTGGATCTCCGTCTGCGACGATTGCCGGAGCAGGATGGCGTTGTCGTAGCTGCCGGTCGAAACGAGCGTGTGCTTCAGGCCCGCGTCGAGCATCAACACTGCGGCGAACACGAAGACCACGAGCGCCATGCCGCCCGCCGTGAGGAGCGTCGTGACCTTGCGGGTCCAGAGGTTGCGGAAGATGTAGGAGAAGGGAATCTTCACGCATCAACCCGCGTAGCGAAGGCCGTCGACGATCTTCACGTTGGCCGCCCGGTA
>Ga0070731_10001523_pt1 | contig 23816 bp, 17 predicted proteins | sample Coa_R1_2_FD_66448 | JGI IMG/M metagenome (GOLD analysis project Ga0070731, IMG submission 66448) | Surface soil microbial communities from Centralia Pennsylvania, which are recovering from an underground coalmine fire - Coalmine... | ecosystem: Environmental > Terrestrial > Soil > Unclassified ... | reverse complement strand
GCGACGCTCGGGTATCCGGATCACGCGTGGGGAATGGTCAAATTAACGCCGAAACAGCAGGAGTCGTTTGCCGCGGAACTTCCGGAGGCATTCGTTCCGGTGAAGGGCGCATGGGGGGCGCGCGGTGCGACCTCCGTGCGCCTGAGCAAAGTGAAGAAGGCGGATCTCGAACGTGCGCTCCTGGCGGCGTGGCGAAACACGGCGCCAAAGCGTCTGTTTGATTCCTAGTCACGATTGGCCACGAGCGGCAGCGAGTGTGGGTCGCGCAACCTCTTCACTGCGCGTCGTGATCCGCTTGCTGCGCGCGCGGTTCCGTGTGTAGAGTTCGGCGCCGCCGGCGCGGCAGGCCAATATTATTGGGATATAGTAGATCCAAATATGAAAGCTTTCCTGTTTCTGCCGCTAGCGCTGGGGTCTCTCTGGGCGCAGGCTCCCACGGCCTGGACTCCGGAATTTTCGATGCAGTTCAAAACGGTTTCTGGAGTCATGCCATCGCCCGACGGCTCCAAAGTCGCATGGACCGAAACGCAATCGGTGATGGACGCGGAACACAGCGAAATGCGCACGCAGATATTCGTGGCGAACGCCGATGGCTCCCATCGGATTCAATTAACCCGCGGGGAGAAGAGCGCGACCGATCCGTCGTTTTCGCCCGATGGCCAGATGCTCTATTTCCAGTCGGCGCGATCCGGCAAGAGCAATGTGTATCGGATTTCGATCGCGGGCGGGGAAGCGGAGCAGCTTACCGATTTTAAAGGCACGCTAAGCGCTTATGAATTGTCGCCCGATGGCAAAACCGTCGCGTTCACCGGATATGAGCCTCCGGCCGACGAAGAGAAGAATAAAAAAGAGAAACGGGATTATCGCGTGGTGGACGCCAATCCGGAAAATCTCGCAATCTATGTGATTCCAGTGGAAGTCGTCGCCGATGGGAAGCGCGCGTCCAAGAAGCTGACGGATGGAAAGCGGCACGTGAGCGAATTCGAGTGGTCGCCCGATTCCGCGAAAATCGCCTTCAGCCATTGGCAGACCTCCGGCGCGGACAACTGGCCCACCTCTGAACTATCGGAAGTCGACGTCGCCAGCGGAACCGTGAAACATGTCGCAACGCCGCACGCTGAGGTAGTACATCCTTCCTATTCGCGCGACGGGCGGTATCTGGCGTTCGTGAAGTCGCTTTCCGAGCCGCCCCGGTGGGCGTTTGACGGTGGAATCGTATTGCTGAACCGTTCCACCGGCGAATCCCGCGATCTGCCGGCCACCTACGATCAACAGCCCGACGTTCTCGGGTGGGCGGGCGATGCGCTCCTGTTCGCGGAATCGCATCACACGCGGACAGCGATTTATTCAATGCCGATTGACGGGCCTCCCAGAACCTTGTTCGAGCCTTCGCGAGGCGTGGTGACCGCGGCCGGAACTCATCTCAACGCCAGCGGAACATTCCTCGGGCTGCCCATCGAAAGCCCGGAGGAAGCGCCGGAAGCCTACGTGATGGCGGTAAACAAAGCCGCTCCGGTGCGCGTCAGCCGTGCGAATGTGGATCTCCCGAAATTGCCGCTGGGAAAGACGGAAGCCATACGCTGGAAGTCGAAAGACGGGCTGGAAATCGAGGGCATGCTCACGTATCCGGTGAATTATGAAGCCGGCAAGAAGTATCCGCTCATCCTGAACATTCACGGCGGCCCGACCGGCGTTTTTGGGGAAACCTTCATCGGCCGCAGTGCGCTGTATCCGATCGCGGTGTTCGCGGCCCGCGGGTATGCAGTCTTTCGGCCGAATCCGCGCGGGTCAAGCGCCTACGGCAAGCAGTTCCGCTTCGCCAACTACAACGATTGGGGCGGCAAGGATTATGAAGATGACCAGACCGGCGTCGACCACGTCATCGCGATGGGCATCGCCGATCCGGACAAGCTGGCAGTGATGGGATGGAGCTATGGAGGCTACATGACGTCCTGGACCATCACTCAGACCCACCGCTTCAAGGCGGCCGTGGTGGGCGCGGGCGTCACTAATCTGTGGAGCTTCACGGGAACGGCGGATATTCCCGGATTCCTGCCCGATTATTTCGGCGGGGAGCCCTGGCAGCAATTCGACAATTTCCAGAAACATTCGCCGATCACGTACGTAAAGAATGTGACGACGCCGACTTTGGTGCTGCACGGCGAAGCCGATGTGCGCGTGCCGACGTCGCAGGGATACGAATACTATCACGCGTTGAAGCGCGAAGGCGTGACCACCAAGATGGTTGTGTATCCGCGGCAGCCGCATGGACCGCAGGAACCGAAGTTCATTCTCGACATCATGCAAAGGCATCTGGATTGGGTGGATAAATATGTTCGCTAAGCGGCTGTTATGGCTCACTCTCGCGCCGGCGCTTTACGCGCAATGGACGCCGGAGCTTTCGATGAAAGTGAAAACCGTGACGGCCGCGGTGCCATCGCCCGACGGAAAACTCGCGGCCTGGACCGAGACGCATCCTGTAATGGACGGGGAAAAGAGCGAAGCGCTCACGCAGGTCTATCTGGCTCGCGCGGATGGCAGCGGTCGCCTACAGTTGACGCGCGGCGATAAGAGCGCGAATGCTCCGGCATTTTCCGCGGACTCGAATTGGGTATTTTTCGCCAGCGATCGCAACGGCAAGCGGAATATTTATCGGATTCCAGTCGACGGCGGTGAAGCCGAAATGGTGACCAACTGGACGGGAGCGCTGGGTGCGTTCGGCGTCTCCCCGAACGGCAAGTGGATCGCATTCACGGCGCGCGAAGCCGACCCCGAAGAAGATCGCGCCCGGCGCGAGAAGCGGGACCTCCGGGTAATCGATGAGAATCCGCACAATCAATCGCTATGGCTGATTCCGGTCGAGGCGGATGCGGGTGGAAAGCGGGCGGCCAAGAAAATTGCCGCCGGACCGTATCATGTTGGCGGATTCGACTGGTCTCCGAATTCCCAGCGGATCGCGTATGAAACTCGGCCCACGCCGGATGCGGACGATTCCCGCCGGGCGGACATCTATGAAGTCGCGATTGAAACCGGCGATATTCGGCCCCTCGCTGCAACCGCGGCCACCGAGAGCGAACCGAAATATTCGCCCGACGGCCGGTATCTGGCGTTTGTGCGAACCAACAACGCCCGCAGAATCGAAGGCACGCGGATCGAGCTGCTCTCTCTATCGGATCTGAAAGCGCGGGAACTGCCGGCAACGCCCGATGAGTCGCCGGCGCTTTCGGCGTGGGCTCCCGATTCCTCGCGAGTCTATTTCACGGAGGGATTGCACACCAAGAGCGTGTTGTATGCCATGCCCGTGGATGGTCCCCCGGCAATCGTATTCCGGCCGGAACACGGAACCTTCGGGTTCGGCGTAACGTTCAATCGCACGGCAAGCTACGCCGGACTCGCGATACAGGCGCCGGATCAGCCCGTGGAATCCTACATGATGCCAGTCGCATCGATGAAGCCGGTGCGCGTGAGCGCGGCCAACGTGGATCTCCCGAAGACCGGCCTGGGCGCGACGCGCGTCATCCGGTGGAAGGCCAAGGATGGCAAGGAAATCGAAGGCCTGCTGACGCTGCCGGTGAATTACGACAAGGCGAAGAAGTATCCACTGATTTTGAATATTCACGGCGGCCCGTCGGGTGCGTTCAACGAAACCTTCATCGGCGCGAGCGGGCTGTATCCGATCGCTTCTTTTGCCGCCCGCGGATGGGCCGTCCTGCGGCCGAATCCCCGAGGCTCGGTCAATTACGGCTTGCCGTTTCGTGCGGCAAATCTCAACGACTGGGGCGGCGGAGATTATCAGGACCTGATGTCTGGCGTCGACGCCGTAATCTCAATGGGCGTGGCCGATCCGAACAAACTGGCCGTGATGGGCTGGAGTTACGGCGGATACATGACGAATTGGGTGGTGACGCAGACGAATCGCTTCAAGTGCGCCGCCGCTGGCGCAGGGCTTTCGAATTTGATTTCGATGTGGGGAACCAACGATATTCCCACCGTGCTCGACGACTACTTCGACGGAACCTGGTTCGAGCAACCCGACCGCTACATCAAGATGTCGCCGCTCGCACATATCGCGAATGCAACGACGCCGGAGCTGGTTTTGCACGGCGAGGCCGACATTCGCGTGCCGACTTCGCAAGGATACGAGATGTATCGCGCCCTGAAGCGCAAGGGCGTCGCGACGGAGATGGTCGTGTACCCGCGCACGCCGCATGGTCCGCAGGAACCGAAGTTCGTTCTGGACATCATGAACAGGCACATGGATTGGGTCGCGAAGTATCTGGGGGACTAGTCATGGGCCGCGAATGGACGCGAATGAACGCCATCTGGCTGGTCTTGATGCTTGTGCCGCCGCTCTCGGCAGAGAAGGTTGCAGGTGTAAAAGAGCCCGTCGAGATTTTGCGGGACAAATGGGGTGTTCCCCATATCTATGCGAAAAACACCGACGATTTGTTCTTGGCGCAAGGCTGGATCACCGCGAAGGACAGGCTTTTCCAGATTGACTTGTGGCGACGCGCGGGTACCGGCAAACTGGCGGAAGTTCTCGGGCCGTCCGCTGTCGGGCGGGACAGGATCGCGCGGCTGGTGCGCTACCGCGGCGATTGGACGAAAGAGTGGGAGAGCTATGCCCCCGACGCACGTCAGATCGTCGCCGCATTTGTGAAGGGAATCAACGCCTACATTCAATCGCTGGATGGCAAACGGCCCATGGAATTCAAGATAGCCGGCTACGATCCGGGCCTGTGGAGTCCGGAAGACGTGGCCGCCAGAATCGCCGGACTCAGTATGACCGGCAATCTGATGCAGGAGATCAATCGATCCCTCGAAATTAACGAATACGGGGTCGAACGAGTCGAGAAATATGCGCCGCCCGATCCGTTTGTGAAATTGACCGTTCCCGCCGGAATCGACATCAAGGCGATCACTGCGGCCATCTTGAAGGATTATGAGGCAGCCACCAGCGCCCCGCGATTTCCAGGCGAGCAGGGCTCGAATGACTGGGTGATCGACGGATCGATGAGCGCCACCGGTAAACCGCTTCTGGCCAACGATCCGCATCGCCCTATTTTGCTGCCGAGTCTGCGCAAGACCGTGCACCTGGTTGCGCCCGGATGGAATGTGATCGGCGCAGGCGAGCCGGCGCTGCCGGGAATTGCGCTCGGGCATAACGAAGTGGTGGCGTACGGATTCACGATTGTCGGAGTGGATCAGCAGGATTTGTTCGTCGAAAAGACCAATCCGGCGAACGCGAATCAGTATTCTTACAAAGGCGCCTGGAAGCCAATGGACGTCGAGCGGCAGCAGATAGCAGTGAAGGGCGCAGGCGCTGCCAGTGTCGATTTGAAATACACGCAGCACGGCCCCGTGATCTATGAAGATCCCGCCCGCCATCTCGCGTATGCGTTGAAGTGGGTTGGATCGGAAGCGGGCGGGGCAGGGTATCTGGCAGGCCTGTCCGTGGCTCGCGCGAAGAATTGGAACGATTTCGTCGCGTCGATGGCGCGCTACAAGGTTCCCTCCGAAAACATGGTCTACGCGGATGTCACCGGGAACATCGGCTGGATCGCCTCAGGTTTCAATCCGATCCGAAAGAACTGGACGGGTCTTCTGCCCGTCCCTGGCGACTCCGGCGAATACGAATGGGGCGGATACTTGCCGGCGGCAGAGATGCCGCATGCCTATAATCCCGCGAAGCATTTCATCGCGACCGCGAACAACAAGATCCTGCCGCCCGGCTACACAAAACAGATCGGTTACGACTGGGCGGAGCCGTTTCGCGTCCACCGCATCGAGCAGATCCTCAGCGAAAGCAAGAAATTCACCATCGGGGATTTCGAGCGCATGCAGTACGACGTCACCAGTCTGCCGGCGAAGCGCCTGCAGGCGATCGTGCGAAAGTCGCGCCCGGAAGGAAATAAGGAAATTGTCGACGAGTTCTTGAATTGGGACGCTCGCGTGACGCCGGATTCGAGGACGGCGCTCATCTATGAAATGTGGATGTCGCATCTTCCGGACGCGGTGTTCGCCGGCGAGTGGAAGGCTCGCGCGAGTGTTTCAGTGTTGTTAAAGCTTCTCGAAGAAAAGCCGAATCCTAGAGCGCTGGCCGCGGCGCTCGACGCGGCCCTCAACGAATTACGGGGAGCGCTGCCGAGGCAGGAGATGTGGAAATGGAGCGCGGCGCACTCGCTACAACTCCGGCATCTTCTGAACACCAAGACGTTAAATCTTCCGGTGGTCGCGCGCCCCGGCGACGCGAATACCGTGCATGCTTCCGGCGGGACCGGCGGCGCGAGCGGCGCGTCCTATCGCGAAATTATCGATGTCGCCGATTGGGACCGCTCGGTGATGACCAACACGCCTGGCGAATCCGGAGACCCGGCCAGCAAGCACTATCGCGATCTTCTCGACGACTGGGCCGCCGGCCGCTATCATCCGATGCCGTTTTCCCGCAAAGCCGTGGAAGCCGCGCTCGACGAAAAGATCGTTCTCGAACCCCGGTAGCTCTTATAGAAGTAGCTTTTATAAAAGTAGCTTTTACAATAGTAGGGTGCAGATCCTCGACGGCACGGTAGTGCGTGCCGATATCCTTGCCGGGCTGAAGCCGCGAATCCGTAAGTTGAGTCGTCCTCCCGGCCTCGCCGTCGTCCTGGTGGGCCACGATCCGGCGTCTGAGATTTACGTACGCGGCAAAATCAAGGCTTGCGCCGAACTTGGAATCCACAGCGAGAAGCTGACTCCGGACGAATCCATCTCCACCGAGGGTTTGCTCGCGATCATCGACGAGTTGAATCGCCGCCCGGAGATCGACGGGATCCTGGTGCAGATGCCCCTGCCGAACCAGATCGATTCGCGGCGCGTGCTGGAAGCGGTTGTGCCCGATAAAGATGCCGACGGCTTTCATCCGGTGAATGTCGGCCACCTGGTCGCCGGCCGCCCCGCGCCCCGCGCGTGTACTCCGGCGGGCATTATTGAGATGTTGAAATACTACCGCGTGCCCATCGAAGGGCGGAATGCCGTCGTAGTCGGACGCAGCGATATCGTCGGGAAACCGATGGCGATCATGCTGCTGCACAACAGCGCCACAGTGACCATCTGCCATTCCCGCACTGCGAATCTGTCCGAAGAATGCCGCCGCGCCGACATTCTGGTCGCGGCCCTGGGACGTCCGGCGTTTATTACTTCCGATTTCATTGCGCCCGGGGCGACCGTGATTGACGTTGGACAAACCCGCATCACCGATCGCGCCGAAGCCGAACGGCTCGGTAAGGCTGCAGAGTTCGACCGCAAGCAGTTCGCTTTAGTGGGCGACGTGAATCCGGTGGAAGTGATGCACTGCGCGGCGGCATACACGCCGGTTCCCGGCGGCGTGGGCCCGCTGACCATCGCGATGCTGATGTCGAACACCGTGGAACTGGCGGAGAAGCACGGGTGCTAAGTGGCGAACCGCCACGAATTTTGCGCGTCGGGCTCACCGGAGGGCTCGCCACCGGGAAAAGTTTCGTCGGACATGCGCTTGCGGATCTGGGATGCCTGCTGATTCAGGCGGATGAACTCGGCCATCTCGTGATGGCGCCGGGGGCCGAAGCATACGAGGGCATCGTGCGCGAATTCGGCACGGAGATTTTGAATCCGGACCGCACCATCAATCGCCGGTTTCTGGCGGCGCAGGTCTTCGGAAATCCACAGCGTCTGGAGAAACTGAATGCTCTGGTCCATCCCCCCGTCCGGGCCCGTGAAGAGGCTTTGGCGGCCGCGTTTGCGGAGCGCACTCCAGGTGGCATTGCCGTTACGGAAGCTGCCATACTGATAGAGACTGGCCGCCATAAAAGCTATACGCGGCTGATCGTTGCCGTTTGCGGCGAACAACAGCAGATCGAGCGGGCCATGGCGCGCGATCATTTGACGCGCGAAGAGGTGTTGGACCGGATGCGCCGGCAAATGCCCCTCGAAGAGAAGGTGAAGTACGCTGATTACGTCGTGGATACATCCGGGACAAAGGAACACACGCTCGAACAGACGCGCGAAGTGTATCAGTCCCTTCGGAGGTTGGCCTTATGAGAGCTAGAACCTTGCTTTTTGCGGCGCTGCTGGTGGGCGGATTTGTTTATATCACCGCCAAGCCGAATTCGTTTCTGCGCCGGAACCTGCCGACGCCCGGGCCGCTGTGGAGCGGTCCTGAGGTCACGCATTCCGCCGGTCTGCTGACCGACGAGCAGAATAATATCGACATTTACAAGACGTCGAAAGACAGCGTCGTCTACATCACCAGCACCGTCTATCAGCGGACGTTCTTTTTCGTTGAGCAGGGTAAAGCGCTGGGGTCGGGATTCATCGTAAATGCCGACGGCCAGATCCTCACGAATTATCACGTGATCAGCGGCGGTTCGGATCCCGAAGTGAAGATGCAGGATCAGACCGTGTATAAAGCCAAGGTGCTGGTGCGAGACCGTCAGGACGATCTGGCGCTCATCAAGATCGAGCCGAGATCCAAGCTTCCGCACTTGAATCTGGGCGATTCCGATCATCTCCAGGTAGGCCAGAAAGTGCTGGCGATCGGAAATCCGTTCGGGTTGCAAGGCACGCTGACGACGGGCGTGGTGAGCACCCTGGGCCGCGACATCGAGGGCGAAAATAACCAGCAGCTCGAGGGTATGATCCAGACCGACGCTGCGATCAATTCGGGTAACAGCGGCGGTCCGCTGCTGGATTCGCAGGGCAACGTGATCGGAATCAACACGGCGATCTACGGTCCCAACGGCGGCAACGTGGGAATCGGTTTCGCCATGCCGATCAATCGCGCGAAAACCATGCTGACGGATTTCAGCGCCGGCAAGAAATTCGGCCGGGCGCGTTTCGGCGCGAATACTGTGTTCATCACCGGCGATCTGGCGGAGGCGTTGAAGCTGCCGTCCTCCGGCGGTTTGCTCATTCAAGAAATCAGCCGTGGTTCGGCCGCGGAAGCCGCGGGTCTTCGCGGCTACAGCGACGTAGTGCGGGTCGGCAACGCGCGGCTCGGCGTCGGCGGAGATTTCATTACCGGCGTGGACGGAAAACCAGTCAGCGAGAATGACACGCTCGCCCGAGCTGTATCGCACAAACGGCCCGGCGATATCATCGATCTCACAATCTATCGCAACGGCCGTACGATGAACGTCAAAGTGAAGCTTGGCGAGGCCCCTGAGGGGCCGATTTGACGAGCCCCAGAGCGTTCGGCCTGAGCGGTAAACTGTCCAGGTGAGTCTGCCCGAAGCCCCCCCGTCGCGACAATCTCACGTGGAAGCAGGCACTCTCGACGCCGCCGGATCGCGGAGAGCTCTCACCGGATTCTTCGTTTCCGGCCTGATGCTGGCGTTTCTGGGCGCGATTCTACCCTCCTGGCAGCATCATCTTTCATCCGACTACTCCACCATAGCCTGGTATTTCTTCGGCCTGATCGCGGGAATTCTGGGTTCGGTGTGGGTTTCGCCGCCTTTACTCGAGCAGAAGGGCGTCGGCTGGACGCTGGCATTCGCGTGCGGCGTCGCGTCAGCCGGATTCTTGTATCTCGCGTTCGTATCGCCGCCGTTTTCTCCGTGGTGGCGCGTCGCCGGGCTGGTGGTAATCGGGCTCGCCGCCGGCGTCCTTCACACCGCGGTATTTCAAGCGATATCGCCCATGTACCGCCATGACCCGGCCGCGACCATCAATCTCGCCGGAATCTTGTTTGGCCTCGGGTGCCTGACGGTAGCCCTGCTGGTGTCGGGAACGTTCTACGTATATACGGCGCCGGCGATTCAAACCTGGATCGCCGTGATCCCGGCGCTATTCGGGTGGATGTTCGTGCGCACCAAATTTGCTTCGACGCCGGTGCCGCACCATCCGTCGCCCAAAGCGATTCTGTCCGAATTGCGGAGTCCGGGAGCGGTTTTATTCAGCCTGCTGTTGTTTTTTCAGTTCGGAAACGAATGGGCCATCGCGGGGTGGCTGCCGTTGTTCCTCAGCCAGCGACTGGGAATCAGCCCCGCCACATCGCTGCTGCTGCTTGCCATGTACTGGCTGGCGCTCCTCGTCGGCCGCATCGTCGCGCAGTGGATTCTGCCGCGCGTCAGCCACGCCAGGCTCCTGACCTGTAGCGTGATCGCGGCATTACTTGGGTGTATCGTGTTACTGCTGACTGACAACCGGTTCGGAGCGGTCAGCGGAATTCTACTGATCGGCGCGGCCTTCGCGCCTATTTATCCCCTGGTCGTCGAGAAGATTGGAAATCGCTTTCCGTATTATCATCCCGGTTTCTACAACGGCATCTTTTCATTCGCCATCGCCGGAGGTTTACTCGCCCCGTGCACGCTGGGCTACTTCGCGACGTTTTGGGGCGTCCAGATCGTAGTGGAACTTCTTCTTGCGGGATGTGCCGTCGTGTTCCTGCTGCTGATGCTGGTGTCGCTCGAAGCGCGCTTGAGCTCCGCGACCCGGCGATAAATTTCAGTGCCGCAGGAACTGCGGATCGGACCAGTTCCAGTTACGCTCCGGATGCTCGTCAATGTTCGCGGGATCGACGTTCCAGCGGTACACCGCGGGCGCCCAGCCGCCGCGCAGGTGAATGGCCACGCTCACTAGCGCCAGCGCGACGAAGACGATCCTTGTCGGCCGCGCCAGACGCTCCCAATCCTTGAAATAGGGAATCAGGAACAGGACGAATATCGGCGTCAGATCGGTAAAGAAACGCGGGCCGTAGCTATGCCCGGCCCACCAGTTCGCGATGTAAGACGACACGATAATCCAGTGCAGGATCACAAGGGCGAGCAACCATCGCGACAATGGCGTCGCCCACTTTCCGCGGATCATGCTCCACAGCGCGAACAGAAACACCGGCGTAAACAGGAATAGCCCACGCGATGGGCTGATCAGATTGCCCGCGAGACCCACGGCAAGCTTCGGCCAATACTGCGGATACAGTCCGTCAAGATGCGTCTGATAGTAGGGAGAAAAGGGCGCGTGGTAAATCGAAAAATTGTAGCCAAGCCAGACTGCGGCCACGAGGATCGCTGCCAACAGATAGCCCGGCAAATACCTCCGGTGACGGACGGCGACGTACGTCGAGATGATCACAACCAACAGCGAATCCGTGGGACGAACCGTATAGGCGAGGGCCACAGGAAGTCCGGCCCACGCCGCCCAAGCCGGATGTTCTTCGGCGCCCAATAACAAGAAAATGATGATCGTGATTAAGAGCATCGAAGGCGTATGCTGCCACAGCGCCCGCCCCCCGGTGCTGTACGCCGAGGTTCCCAGCGCGAACAGAAGCGACAACAATACAGCGCGTTTCACGGGCAGGAAGCGCCGCGCGATGAAATAGAGGATGACCGTCGAAACCGCCAGCAGAAACGACGCGACCTCTTCTTCGATAATCGCGTGCGCGATGATCCAATCGCCGCGAAAAAAACCGGCGATCACCGGTTGCGACGAGTGCAGATGCGATGTGATGGGCTGCAGCAGCTTCATCCCTTCGATCGCGACCACGATCAGCGGCATCGTCAGCACGGGACCGCCGACCGGATAGCTGAGATACCAGTGCCCGTCACAATGTTCCCGCGGCCCCGCAGCTACGTTGCCGTTCGCGTCCACGCATTCGAGCGCGTAATATGCGTCGCGGCCCATCGCATCGGCGTACTCGTCCAGGTTAGTATTGTGCTGATTCCACAAGCTTTCAGCGACGAATACATTCCAGCGCGAATCGAACGATGTCGCGATCGGGCTCAGGCCTGAGAAGAAATACACGCCGAGCAGCAGCAGCAGAGGCACACGCCACTCCCCGGTATGCGATCCTCGAATTACCATGCGATTTGCGGTCCCGCTGCTCCTGGCGCTGTGCGGCCCTGCTTCGGATCTTTGGGCCACAGACCTGGAGCATCGCATTGATGCGCTGGTAGAAGCAAGTGGCCCAATCGGCCGCGGATTCGCCGGAATCCACGTCGTCGATTTAGCCAGCGGCAGAACCATTTATCGCCGTAACGACGACAAATTATTCCTTCCCGCTTCGAACATGAAGCTGTTCACCTCGGCTCTGGCTTTGGTGCGGCTCGGCCCCGAGTATCATTTCGTCACGCAAATTGTGCGCGATCCTTCGGGCGATCTGGTGCTGGCCGGCAGCGGCGATCCATCCCTTTCCGGCCGGGTATTTCCCTATCAGAAAGAGGCGACCCAAGGACCCGCGCTCAAGGCGATCGAAGAACTCGCCGACCAGGTGGTTTCAAGCGGCATCTTACGAGTCGAAGGCGATATCGTCGGCGACGACCGTTTATACCCCTGGATTCCCTATGCTCCAAGTTGGACCAAGGACGACGAACTGCGAGAATTCGGCGCTCCCGTTAGCGCGCTGACCGTGAACGACAACATCCTCACCGTGACCATTCGCCCTGGCGCGCATTCGGGCGACCTCGCGGAGTTGACTCTTGAACCGGCGGTTGAATATTACGCCATCGACAATCGCGTCGCCACTGTCGCCCGCGGAGGCGAAGCAAAGATCCGCATGGCGCGCCAATCCGGCTCGCGCCAGATTTTACTGTGGGGCAGCATTCCCGAAACCCACGCGCCGATCGTCGAAGAAACGGCCATCGATGATCCCGCTCTCTTCGCCGCGTCGGCGCTCTATGACGCCTTGACCCGGCGCGGCATTACGATCTCAGGCCGGGCCATCGCGCGCCACCGCCAGGCCATGGACGATTCCGAACCTCCTTCGGGCGCCGTCGTCGCCACGCGCACATCGCCGCCCTTGACACACCTGCTCCAGATGATGGACAAAGTCAGCCAGAACCTGCACGCGGAGCTGATGCTGCGCGAAGTCGGCCGGTTCTCGCGGCATTCCGGCACGCGCGAAGCAGGCCTGGAAGAGCTGAACGCGATGCTCACCGAAATCGGCGTCGCCCGCGACGAAACGCGGATGGAAGACGGATCCGGCCTGTCGCGCAACGCTTTGGTCACGCCGCGAGCATTCACGCGGCTGCTGGCCTATTTGAATGGCACGAAGTACAAAGACGACTGGATGTCGCTCTTGCCGGTCGGCGGCGAAGACGGCACCCTTCGCCGCCGCCTGTGCTGCATGTCCGAGGGGAGAATCGTCCGCGCCAAGACCGGATCGCTCAGCCGCGCACTGGCCCTTTCCGGATACGCGGACAGCAAGACCCACGGACGCCTGGCGTTCTCGATCATGGTCAACGACTTTTCGACGCCGTCCTCCGAAGTACGCGCGTGGATTGATAGAATAGCTACAGCCTTAACGGAGTAAGACGATGCCCATTTTTGAATATCTCTGCGACGACTGCGGCACCAAGTTCGAAAAGCTGGTGCGCCGCGCCGACGATCAGGTGCTTTGCCCCGGCTGCGGCGAAAGCCACCTACAAACCCAATACTCGACGTTTTCCGCCCACGCCAACGGCGTTTCGAAGGAAGCCTCGATGCCCTCGTGCCCGTCCGGAATGTGCCAGACTCCGGGGCTTTGCGGCCGAAATTAGCTCACTAGCGGATCGATAAACGCACTTTCCGCGGCGAGCGCCCGATTCGCGTTCCTCCACGATGGGCAGCTTCGACCAGATGTCAATCGGCCTGGAATTGCCCTGGTTCTAGCTTATTAAAGCAAAACGAGATATCCTTTAATAACCAGATCCGTTATTAAAGGTTCGCTTAGTGATGCCAGAAGGGCTTCAAAATCAGAGACTTGGCGAGTACGCAATTTCTATAATTGGCGGCGAGACAGTTCGCGCTCTGATCCCCAAGGCACTTCCGCCCGATCCACCGGTCCGCCTCGATTCCCTCCAGGTACTTTTGGAACAGGCCAATCAAGCTCTCGGCCGTTTGGACGGACTCGCTTCAGTTCTCCCCGATCTTTCCATTTTCATCTACGCATACGTTCGAAAGGAGGCCGTGCTCTCGTCGCAAATTGAAGGAACCCAATCTTCGCTTTCGGATCTACTTCTTTTCGAGAACGCCGAAGCACCTGGCGTTCCCATCGAAGATGTCCAAGAAGTCTCAAGCTACGTCGCCGCCTTATCTCACGGAATGAAACGTCTGCGCGGCGGTTTTCCGCTCTCACTACGCCTGATTCGTGAGATCCACGAAGTGCTCCTTTCTCAGGGAAGAGGCAGCCAGAAACAACCGGGCGAGTTTCGTCAGAGTCAAAATTGGATCGGAGGAACCCGTCCGGGAAACGCCATGTTCGTTCCACCTCCGCCGGAACGGGTGATGGAGTGTATGGGCCAACTCGAGTTGTTTCTTCACGAGGATAGGCCCGACATTCCTCTGCTCATCAAAGCGGGGCTTGCTCACGTACAGTTTGAGACCATCCACCCATTCCTCGACGGAAATGGCAGACTAGGACGCCTCCTCATTACGTTCTTGCTCTGCGCGGGTGGTGCGCTACACGAGCCAATTCTCTATTTGAGTCTGTTCTTCAAGGCGCATCGCCAGACCTACTATGACCTCCTGACGCAAGTGCGTGCGACAGGCGATTGGGAAGCCTGGCTCGACTTCTTTTTACGGGGAGTGAAGGAGACAGCCGACCAAGCCGTTAGCGCTGCCCGTCGCATCATTGCACTTCTCGAAGCCGACCGGCGAAAAATCGAAACCTTGGGGCGCCCAGCGGCCTCCGTGCTGCGTGTCTTACAGTACGCTCAGACTCATCCGATACTGTCGATCGCAACAGCGGCCGAAGCAATTGGAAGTACATTTCCAACCGTGGCGGGTGCCATCGAGCACATGCAGCATTTGGGAATCATGCGCGAGATTACAGGCAAGCAGCGGCATAGGCTGTTCACTTACGGAAGTTATCTGGACATTTTGAACGAGGGCACGGACCCTCTTCGTTGAGCGCTAAGTTGGCCGGGTAAGGAACGCGGGAAGGCAACTCTACCGGCGGGCGATATCCACCAGATCGCTAAACACCCCGTAAGCCGTCTGATCCACACCCGGGTCGATTTCGAGCATCCCCAGCGTCCCCATCAGATCCGTGTCGAGCAGCAGCAGGCTCGACGTTGCCCGCGCGCTGGCCAAGACGTCTGTGTCGGGAATCACTTCGGCGCGCACGCGTAACTTGATGCCGTCCGCTGTCCTCCGCGCTCGGCTTACCAGCCGGATCGTCTTCCCCTGAGCCTTTAGCGCCAGCAATTTCTCAGGAGTCAGCCGCCCGATGCCCCGTCGGTCGACCTCCAGAGGCGTTAGCCCAGCGTCCATCAGAACATTTGCAAGCGCAGCCGTCTTTGCGGCTGCATCCCAGCCGTCGATATCGAACGCCGCGTCCGCTTCCGTGATCCCGATGCGGCGGGCCTGTTCGATCCCTTCCTGAAGCGTCCGCCCGGCGCGTAAAGCTTCGATGACCACGTTGGTCGTCGAATTCAGAACTCCCGTGAATCCCCGGATCTTGCATCCCGGAAGCGTGTGGCGGACCAGGTTAAAGACCGGCGCTCCATCCATCACCGTCGATTCGAACCGGAATTCGACGCCCGCACGCCGGGCTTCTTCCTTCAGCGCCGCGTAGGCATGCGCAATCGGACCCTTATTTGCCGTCACCACATGCTTCGATCGCGCGAAAGCAGCGCGAATATGCGAGATCGCCGGCTCGCCGGTCGCCGGATTGAGCGTGGTCAGTTCGACGACCGCGTCCGGCCGCGCCCGATCCAGGAACTCATCGATCGAAGGGACGTGCGTGCCGAACTCAGGCTCGATGGGCAGGCCGCGTTGATCGAAGGCGGTGCCATGGCGCAGGGTCTGGATCGCGACGATCCGGAACGGGTACGCCTTCCGCTGTGCGGCGAGAAGACGCGCGAACGCCCGTCCTACGTTTCCGTAGCCGAACAGAGCGAGCTTCAAATTAGAAGTCCGTTTTCTCCATCAACGCGCTGAGATCCGATTCTAGCGTAGTGCGCGTCCGGCGCAGTTGGCTCTGCGTGTCGCGCAGCGCCGCCAGTCTGGTCTCGACCGCTGCCAGTTGCCGCGCGTATTGCTGCACCAGTTCCTGCTGTCCGCTGACGTTGTTCAGGCTCTGAATATTGCTCCGAATCCGGCCCTGATCCTGCGTCAGATCGGTCACATCTTTATCGGCCTGCTTCTGGGCCGCGTCGTTTGAGGCGATATCGCTCTTCTTCTGGCTAATCTGCTCGAGCTGGCGGCGGCCCGCGTCGCTCAGAGCCTTATTCTGGATCCAGGTTGCCAGGACATCCGGGGTCATATTGGTCAGCGAAATTGTCTGATCGTAAACCCGTTCTTCGCGGACGGGGAATGTCTCGTTCCCGGAAGCGGCCAGCTTCACTTCAAATCGATAAGCGTTCACTGTCGTTTCGGCCGGCTTCTGATTCAATAGCTTGTACCCGGAACGCTCGGGGTGCTCTATAATCAGCGTCTTTCCCTTGGCGTCTACGTTCCTGATCGTGTACGTCTTCACTTCCTCGACAGCAGTGCGGGCGGTGAGAACTCCACGGCGCAAGTGAATTTCGCGGACCACATCGCGGCTGGAGTCCCACGCCGTCGAAATCCTGGTCCCCAGGTCGACTCCGTAGCTAATCAGCCGCTTGTCGCCCGTCTTCACTGTTTCCACCAGCGCCTCCCCGGCGTAAGTCTCCGCGTCGTAAACCGTGATCGGCCCTCCGTCGAGCGTCTTTCCGGTAGTATTCGTAACCTCCGCAGCGTTCATCGGATGCAGACCGAACTTCTCGGAGTAAATGAGCAATTTGCGAGTATCCACCTTTTGCTGAAGGAATGGAAGCATCGCGGATTCGCCCTTTTTTACGGTTACGGGTCCAGCGAAACTGTATTCGAATAGCTCCCCGGCATCGCGCCCGTCCGCCGTGGCAACGGTTGATTCCTGCGCAATTCGGTAAGTGCCGCTGCCGAACCCGGCTCCAGAACCGGGAGGCGCAGCCATCGGTGCGGGTGCGGCCGCCTTGGCCATAGCCCGATTCGCAAAGGCGTCTGCTCCCAAAGCCCCGCTAAAAACGACCGGAGCCGCCGGCTTATTCTCCGCCAGCTCCGCCTCAGGCCTTACTACATATTGAGGCTCGTACAATTTGCTGATAAAAGAGATCGGCTTGCCGGAGACTACTGAAAGATGCACTCCGGTCCAATCGTCCCCGGTAGTATTGTCGACGATCGCCCATCCTTCAAGCGTCGGTTGAGAATCTGGCTTGAAAATCAGCCGGTAACTTGACTTCCACATGGGCGATGGCATCGTGTAACGAGCCACAACCTCATGCCGGGCCGTATTCGCCGCGTCGATGTAAAGGCTCCGCCGGTCTTTATCTTGGGCGTGGCTCAGAACAGCCAGGTAATCTTTAAGTAACTGTTGAAGTTGAGGATCTGAAAATCTGATAGAACTAGCTGATGCGAGATCGAATATGCGCATGTCGCCGGCATCGGTGAGCAGGGTTACAGTCTCCCGCTCCAGGACCTTGTCTTTGTCCGATCCTTTACCCGAGCGCGCGCCGACAACCGCGCCCGCCACCGTCTCGGCGCCCAATTTCAGCTCGATGCGCGCGCCCTTCATATGATCGAGAAAGGTTGCCATCGTCGATTCGGTTCCCAGGGCGAACGGAAAGTTCTCCAGACGCTTATCCAAAGGTTCGCTGGCGTCGTAGCGAACGCCCGCGACCTTTCCGCCGCTCTGATCCGTCAGCGTCAGCGATTTCAGGACGTCGTTCATGTCGTCGGCCTTGAAATCCAGCCGCGCCGTTTCTCCGGGATTCAGTGGCCCGGAACGTTCGAAATAGCCGACCCCGTGTTTGTAGAGAATAACCTCGCGGATCGGCAAGTCAGCCGCGTAGGAAAACGCCGCGACGGGAACCAGCCAAAATGTTCTTTTAAACATGTCATGACCCTCGATTCGGAATGCCTCTAAGGTGTCAGATCCTTGCGGTCCTAAGTATTCTTACGACTTCGCTCTAATAGTCCTATTAGTACTCTAGGTACGCTTGACACGGGCGCGGACCAACCGTCAGACTCGGATAGAACTCTTCTTAACGTTTTTAGTCTAGCGGATCGGAGTGATAGGCTTGAAGAAAACATTCGCAGCGTTCGCGTGCCTGTTTGCGTCCAACGCGATCGCGCAAGGGCCAGTCGGCGGCTACATGGGACCGGGAATCATGAGCCGGGGCGCCGGAGACATCGGAGAGCGTAGCGGGCAACCCGTCAGCGTTCGTTTCTTTGCCGACGTCACCGGAGTGTATGACAACGGTATACAGCCGTTTTCCGTGAATCCCAATGGAACTCTGGTCACGGTCAACGGGCTCTATGGAGTCCAGCTCGATTTCGGCGCGTACGGGCAATACCAGGGAAAACAGTCGGTTGTCGGCTTGGATTACAAGGGCAACTTTTATCACTACCCGGACAATCAGTTTTACGATGGGACAACGCACAACCTGGCCCTGGGCTACACGTATCAAAAATCCCGCCGGATCGCTTTCGATCTGAGAGCTTTGGCCGGAACGACGACGCTCGGGTACGGCTCCGGTTCCTTCGGGGTGGCGTCCATTCCGACGGACATCGTCAATCAGCCCACGTCGCTGCTATTCGACAACCGCACCTACTACGGACAAGGGACAGCGGACGTCAACTTTATCGCCTCCGCGCGGACGAGTTATACGATCGGCGGCGATGTCTTCGCTGTGCGGCGTGAAGCGTCGGGGCTGGCAGGACTCAACGGATGGAACGCGCGCGCAAGCGTTCAGCACCGGCTATCGCGGCAGAAGACGATCGGCCTCGTTTACCAGCACATGTTCTACAACTTTCCGCCGGCGTTCGGGCAGTCGGATACCGACATGATTGAGGCTTTCTTCAGCACCACCTTGGGCCGCCGCTGGACCTTCAATGTTCACGGTGGAGGATTTCGGACGGACGTGCAGGGTCTCTCAATCGTTCAGCTGAATCCCGTGATCGCCGCGCTGTTGGGGCAGAGCTTCGGCGTGCAGGCGTTCAACCGGACCGACATGTATCCGAGCGGCACGGCATTGCTGATGGGCCGGTTTAGGACCACGTCCGTGCAGGCGACCTACGCCCGCACCGTCATCCCCGGAAACGGCGTGTATCTCACCTCGCGCCAGGATTCGGCCAGCGCAGGCATTAGTTACACGGGCATCAAGAAATGGAACTTTGGTCTGAACGGCGGCTATTACAGGATTTCCTCGATCGGGCAGGCAATTCCGACGTATGGCCAGTTCACCGGCGGAGCCGGAATCACCTACGGCCTGACGCGAAGCCTTCACATCGTTGCCAGATATGACGTCCGCCATCAGGACATTTCGCTTGTCGGTCTGCGCGAGACAGGATCGCGCGCGACCATCGGTCTGGCTTTCAGCCCGGGTAACGTGCCGTTGTCCCTCTGGTAAATGCCATCGGCGCATTTGCTTCTGGTGGACGACGAACCCGCTCTCCTAGAGCTGTTGAAGACCTATCTGGAACGCCTGGGCTATCGGGTCGATGGCAGCCCGGATGCGCAGACGGCTCTGTCCTTGTTCGAAGCTGACCCGAAGCGCTACGCCCTGGTCCTGACGGACTTGACGCTTCCCGGCATCAACGGTGAACAGATGATTGCGCGGATGCGCGCCTTAAACCCGGCGCTGGCCGCGATCGTCTCGAGCGGTTATCCGTACGAGCCGACCGGGAAGAAAGTCGTTTTCCTGCAGAAGCCCTACGTCCCGAAAATGCTGGCAGACACCATCGAAAACCTCCTGAAGAACTAGGGGTATTCTTGACAACGTCGGGATCGCGCGCGCCATCGGGGATAATTTCAACGCTTCGGGGACCCACTCACTGGCGTTCGTGGCTCGGTGTCGGGATGCAGCGGGAGCGGTGGATCCCCGTCAAACTACTCTATCGCTCGCGGGTCAGTAAACCACGGAACCGCGCGCGCCAGCGAGCGGGTTCTGGCGTGTCTCTAGAATCCCAGCCGCGTCAGGACCGCGCCTAGTTTCCTCTGATCGGTCGCCGTCGAAAACGTTTTGTCGACCTTTAGCGTCACAGTCAAGTCCTCCGATCCGGGTGGCACGACCGCGGAAAGCGTTCGAAGTCCCGGACCGGGAAATGTCTCCTCGGCCGCGCTCCGGCCATTGATCGTCATGCTTACCCGCCGCGCCGGGGCTTGATCGGGAATGTAGATCGAAGCCGAGAGGGTTCCGCCCTGCGCCGGCCGCTTCAGTAAAACGACCGCGGTTTCCGACATCCAGCCGTCCGGAAACAGGCCGCTGACGATCTGACCCGCAGCCTTCTGATCGTGTGGATCAATCGAGGTTAACTCGGGCTTCCGCTCCAGGACCACTTCGGCGCGGACGCGGTCGATCGGTGAAGTCGAGATCTCGAAAGGAAGCAATCCGCGCGGGGATGCGACCGAATAGGCCGATCGCCCGTCGAGCGAAATAAGACGCAGCGGGATCGCGGGCCGGATGGTGGCTTCGGCCAGCGGAGCCAGGGGAGCATGCACGGGGAGCGGGAGGGCCAGGGCGCTCGAAACGACGATTTCCCCCGGCTGCACCAGTTGATCGCGGGCCATCGGCAACGCTCCTTCGGATTCGAAATAGTAGCGCAGCCCCCATTCCGCGTTAACCCACACCCGGTGATCGGCAACCTGCCGCGCCAGTGATGCCGCGAATTGGCGATACGCGTCCCAATGCTGGTAGTTCACGATGGCCAGGCCGACGGAGAGCGCCATTTGCAAGGCGAATCCTAAGGCCACGATGCGCGGCGAACATGCGCGTACGGCGAGAATCGCCACCGGAGCCGCGATGGGAAGAAGATAGCGCGCCGATCCGGCAAAGAAGACCAGCAGCGATCCCAGAAAAAAGATGACAACGTAGGTTTCCAGAAATCCCTGCCGCAAACAGAACCCGAGGAGCAGCGCCGCGCTGGCGATTGAGATCCAGAAGAGCGGATTGGGATCGTAAATTGCGGCGAGTGCAGCGGCTGCAAGAGCGAGCCATAGCCACTTCCTCGACTTGATGAACCCGGCGAAGATGATCAGCGGGGAGACGATCCACCCGGCGTGAACGAATAGTGCGAGCGCGCTTCGGAATTTGTTGGGCGTCGATTGGAAATGGTAGCTACTCATGTAGCCGGCCAGCATCGCCGCCGGCAGCGCGCCGCGCGTGGCGAGCTCGAACACCTGCCACCCGGCGATCGCCGCGGGAGCCGCGAAAATCACGCACCAGGCTGAAATCCACGTTTTACGCCGCTCAAACAAATACAGCCCGAGGATGGGAACCAGGAGCACAGACTGATACGACGTCAAGCCGGCCAGGATCGAGGCGACGGCTGCTCCCGCGAGCAACAAGATTGACCCGGTATCGACCGCAGTCACAAACAGCGCGATGGACATCGTCCAAAATGCGAGAAACGGGAGATCGGTCTCCAGCGAATTCCCATTGATGACGAAAGCGGGGACCGCGAGGAATAGAAGCGTCGCGAGCAACGGCTGTTCGCAGAAGCGTCTGGCGAGAGACAGCATCGAGAGCGCCGCGATCAGAGAGAAAACTGTGTACAGCAGATGAAATGGAACTTCGCGGATATCCCTGAACGCGGCGAGGGCGCCGGCGAGGATCCACGCGTTCAACGGAGGGTGCGGGAAGCCCCGCATGTCGACCAGATCGCCCTGAAACAGATAGCGGGCTCCATGCGGGTGCAAAGGGTCGATCTGGGCGTGTTCGGCGCCGTATAGATAATACGGATCGTCGCCCTGGATCGCCTGGTTTAAGAATGGAAGACGCAGGGCCAGGACAAAAAGAATAATAAGCCACGATTGGACACGAACGGACACTAATTTGTGTTCATCCGGGTACATTCGTGGCTAGTGAAAATTACCACTGGACCGGAACGCCGGGCTGAAGAGCCCAGACTTCGGTGTCGGGGATATCGCGGATCAGTTCAGCCAGGACTTCGGGGCGTCCAGTGAGTGGCGGAAACGTGCCGAAATGCAGGGGGATTACTTTACGCGCATTGAGCATGCGGCACGCGAGAGCAGCTTCGCGCGGGCTCATGGTGTACAAATCGCCGATAGGAAGGAACGCCAGCTCGGGATGATACAGGCGTTCGATAAGCTGCATGTCGGAGAAGACGTTCGTGTCGCCGGCGCAATAAACGGCGCGGCGATCCGGGAAGCGGACGACGTAACCGGCGGCCTCGCCTCCATAGATGATTTTTCCATCGTCGAGAATGCCGCAACTGTGAACGGCAGTCGTCATCGTCGCGGAAATGGGTCCGACGGTAACGGTGCCTCCCTTGTTCATTCCCGTGACATTCTTGACGCCTTTCTTCTCCAGCCAATGACCGGTTTCGTAAATCGCGACCACTTGCGGCGAAAATTTCTTGGCCAGCGGCAGGGCGTCGTGGATGTGATCGAAATGGCCGTGTGTAATCAACATGACGTCCACGCGCTCGATCGTAAATTTGGCCGGGTAGGAAGGATTGCCCTCGATCCAAGGATCCACCAGGATCACCTCGCCAGTTTCGAGCTTCATTTGATAGGTTCCATGGCCGAGCCAGGTGATTTCAATCATAGATTTGATTCTAGAACGTGGGGCAGGCGATTTGATTCTAGAACATGGGGCAGGCGCCCCAGGGCTTTAGCGCGACCGGGCGGAAAGTTGGAGCCCGTCGCCAATTTGCCCGAACCCGGGAATCGTCACCGGCGAATGCCCGGTTATCGGAATCTCCCCGAATAAAGCCTTCACCGCCGAAACTTCGGACGGCTGTGTGGGGCTGAACGTGGACAGGTACGCCGTCACCTTCGGGAATTTCGTCACGATGTACGGGCTGCCCATCGCGACAAGCGCCGTGGGCACGGGAGCGTTTGTGAGTCCTTCGATGAACGTCATCACGTCGCCGCTCAGGGACCCGCCGGCGAGGAAAACAGCGATCGTTAGCGAGGAGCACGCGCCGGTGTCTCCGACATCGTCCATCAACGCGCGGAGCGGCATGGACGAATCGACGATCGTGATTTTCGCACCGGGAGCGCGCTGCCGGAACTCGGCCGACATGCGCTGGCCATATTGCGAAAGTCTCCGTTCCGCGGCGACGACCATACATGCCTGATTCGGGGTGAGCGGCAGCAGGCCGCGCTCGTTGCGCAGGAGCGTGACGGCACGATCCGACATCTGCTGGGCGCGGTCATCGTCCTCGGGCGTATCGAGCGCGTCGCTGATTTCGTCCAGATCCACAGTTTTCTTCTTGATGACACCCACGCGGATTTTCGCCGCTAGAATGCGCATCACGCTGTCGTCGATCCGCTGGCGGCTGATCCGTCCGCTTTCCACGGCAGCGACGACGCCGCGAATCGCTTGCGCCGGGTCGCGCGGCATCAGGAGAACGTCCGCTCCGGCTTCGATCGCGCGGACAGATCCGTTCGAGGAGTTGAACTGACTCTCGAACCCGGCCATGTCCATCGCGTCCGTAACGATAATGCCGTTGAATTTCAGCTCTTCGCGCAGCAGGCCCGTGAGCACTTTGGCCGACGCCGTTGCCGGAATATCGTCCGGCTCGATCGCCGGGACGGCGAGATGCGCGGTCATGACGGCGTCGACTCCACTGGCAATCGCGGCCTGAAACGGCTTCAGCTCGACGGCGTCCATCCGGTCCTTGCTGGCGCCGACGCGAGGCAGGCCCAGATGGCTGTCGACGTTCGTGTCGCCATGACCGGGAAAGTGCTTCACAGTGACCAGGACCCGATTCTTCGGATCGGAGCGTGCGCCTTCGATATAGGCATTCACGAAGCGGGAAACCTGCTCCGGATTTTCCCCGAAGGAGCGGATGTTGATAACGGGATTGTCGGGATTGTTGTTGACATCGGCAACCGGCGCGAAGATCCAGTGGAC
>Ga0070731_10001522_pt1 | contig 23817 bp, 19 predicted proteins | sample Coa_R1_2_FD_66448 | JGI IMG/M metagenome (GOLD analysis project Ga0070731, IMG submission 66448) | Surface soil microbial communities from Centralia Pennsylvania, which are recovering from an underground coalmine fire - Coalmine... | ecosystem: Environmental > Terrestrial > Soil > Unclassified ... | reverse complement strand
TATTTCTTTCCTTTCAATTGCACCGGCCAATGAGGAAGCGTAAGATCGTAAAATGGAAAATTCGGACTCCATCCATTCTCTTTCTTCCTTGCGCTCTGCAAAACCGACAGAACCCCATAATGTGTCCCGCACAAAAATCGGCATGGATAAGTTTGCCAGCACCTGATGTTCTTCAAAAATATTAAGCAGATTAGGATCGGTTTCTGTTTTCGTATAACTGATATAGGGTTGATTTTTTTGCAGTGTATCAACCAGTTTTTGAATATTTTCAATGGGAATATTCTGTTTGTTTGAAAGTGGCTGGTATTGATCCGTATCATCATTCCATTCGTACACTTCACTGGCGACCCGCGTTTGCATTTCTTCGTTGAAATGATAACGGTAAAGATAAATGCGGCTTACCATCGCTTTGTTTCCCAAAATCTCCACTGAATCTTTTATCGCTTCATTCAAATTATTATTTACCAGCAGCGAATGAGTTGCTTCAGCCACTGCGTGCAACAGCTGGTCTTTTTTCTTGAGTTTCTCATGGATGTTTTTTTGCTCGGTGATATTGCGCGATGTGCAAATGAGTTTTATGACTTTGTTGTTGTCAACTATTGGTTTAACGATTGTTTCCAACCAAATATAAGCGCCCTGTTTGGTGAACATCCGGTAACGGATAAATATGCTTTCATCGCTTGAAAAATCCATTTCATTTTCTGCAGGGAAAAATTTATAACGATCTGCCGGGTGTACAAACTGCAAAATGGATCTGCCAATGACATCGTCTACGTCATAGCCCAAAACCGTTGTTACCGACGGTGAAATATACCAGATCGTTCCGTCTGCCGCATGCACGCTGATGATGTCGCCGGAATTCTCAGCAAGCAGCCTGAATTTTTGTTCACTGTTTAGCAGTGCATTTTCAGATTCTTTTTGCTGGGTAATATCCTGCGCAATACCAAAAGTGGTCTGCGGGTTCATGGTTTTACCTTTTATTAAGATGTAGCGCATCCATCCGTGATCGGTAATAACCCGGCAGGTGAAGGAAAACTCATAATCTTTTATCTCTTTATTGGCAAGGGCATCTTTAAATTCTTTTTTTATCTGCAGCAGGTTCTCGGGAACAATGAATTTATTCAAAAAATCGTCCAGCAGAAAGGTATTGTTATTGTCTTCGATGGCCAGCAGCGCTTTGAATTCTTTACTTAATTTAATTTCTTCTGTTGCAAAATCTAATTTCCAGGATCCCATTTTTGCATACGTCATTGCATAGGATAATGTTTGTATCGCTTCCTCTTTAACATCCTGCGCCACCACCTTATCGGTAACATCGAGCCCTATTGCCTGAATTTCCCTGACCTCGCCCAGGTCATCGGTAAGCGCCAGAAATTCCCATTCGGTCCATAAAAATTCGCGTGTATTGCCAATGGGCTTTTTGATCAGCAATTTGGCTACTCTTCCCGGATTCTTCCAGCACTCGTCTGCAACCTGCTGGCAGCGGACCATATCCTTTGGAAAAATGGTCTCGTAAAAGAATTTATTTTTTAATTCTTCCTCATTATGATGAAATGTTTTTTTGAATGATGGATTAGCATAGGTAAAGTTTCCAACCCGGTTAACGCGAACAACATAATTGGTTTGTGAATGAAGGATTGAAGTGAGATATTTTTTTTCAAGAAGCAATTCATTTTTTGCTTTCTGCAATTCGATATGACCCTTTTCACCTTTCTTAAAAGCAGGCTCTAAAACCAGTATGATCAAACATACGATGGCTATGATGAGTGAAATGAATTTGCCAATTTCTATATTCGAAGCCTCTTTATTTTTTTCCACGGCAATCACTGCATATTCTCTGGATATCTCGTTCATGAGCGGGAGGAATTTCTGCTCGTTATACAATATTCCGTTGAGATAAGTTTTTTTATTCGTGTTGATATACCCGGAATCGGCCTGAACAATTTCGCGCGCCACAATCGCAAAATGCTCGTAAAAAGGTTCGGAAGCGGAAAATAATAACCGGATTTGGAGCATCGGTTGCGGAACGGGCAGCTGAGCCGCTTCTACCTGGTTTTTTAATTGTACCTGCTGCCCTTTAAAAATGGCAATTTGCTGCCTGAGCGTGTCCTTATAAAATGCGGCTTGTTCTGTGTTTAAGGTATTGTTTAATAATAAAAAGGAATATTTGGCAATGGATTGACTAACAATTTGCTGGCGGTCAGAAATGCTTTTTACTTCGCTGAGTTCCTTATTTTCTGCGGATTTTGAATGACCTAGATAGTATCCAAAAAAGTTAAACAACAGCACCACAGAAACCAGGATAATGGAAATACGGATTAGCTTACTGAATGGGTTTTTCATTAGTACAAATGGATTTGCTCTTACACTAACGAAAAACAAACAGTTTAATTACAGGCAAAGGGGACTTTTTCGGTAAGTATGCAAAATAGGAAAGCCGTTATTAATAGTTGATAGTCTGCTCTTCCATCGCTTCGGGTATTTTCCTCCATTCATACTGCTGGTTGCGCAATTGCGGCTCAAAACCGGCTTCCCGAATTGCATCCTGTATGCCTTTTGCAGTAAAGCGGTGCGGCGCTCCGGCCGCACTCACCACGTTTTCTTCGAGCATAATGCTGCCAAAATCATTTGCGCCAGCCCGGAGGCATAACTGGGCTGTTTGTTTGCCCACCGTTAACCAGGAAGCCTGGATGTTTTTTATGTTGGGAAGCATTATCCGGCAGATAGCGATCATCCGGATGTATTCTTCCGGTGTAGTAAGATTGTGAACACCCCGTATTTTGGTCAGCATGGTGTCCACATCCTGGAAGGTCCAGGGAATAAAAGCCAAAAATCCTTTTGCGTCATCGGGTTTTTCGGATTGCACTTCGCGCAGCCTGACCAAATGTTCGAATCTTTCCTGAATTGTTTCCACATGACCAAACATCATTGTCGCTGATGTGGTAATACCAAGCTTATGAGCTGCCCGCATGATATCAAGCCATTCCTGCGCACTGCATTTACCCTTGCTGATCAGTCTCCTTACTCTGTCAACTAAAATTTCTGCTCCGGCACCGGGCAAGGAATCCATCCCTGCTTTTTTTAATTCGACAAGAACATCGTAGTGACTCATTTTTTCCAGCTTGCAAATATGTGCTACTTCGGGGGGACCAAGCGTGTGCAGTTTCAAGGTCGGATACAATTGTTTTAACTGGCTGAATAAGGAGGTGTAAAAACTTAATCCCAATTCCGGATGATGGCCACCCTGCAGGAGCAATTGGTCTCCGCCCCAGCGAAAAGTTTCTTCTATTTTTCTTTTGTATGTTTCAATGCCGGTGATGTACCCGTCGGGATGTCCGGGGATCCGGTAAAAGTTACAAAATTTACAATTGGCAATGCAAACATTGGTTGTATTTACGTTCCTGTCTATCTGCCAGGTAACTTTTCCATGCGGTACCTGCTTTTTTCTTAACTCATCCGCCACAAACATTAATTCCGCAAGGGGGGATTCATTAAATAAAAGCATTCCTTCGTCAACGCTTAAGCATTCTTTTTCTAATGCTTTCTGATATAAACCGGATAAATTCATTTGCTGGTGATGGATAAAAAAGCAAATTTACTAAGAACCTTTTTAAAAACGGGTTTTTGGATACCTGGTCGTAATAAAGCTTCCCGCCAGGTAAATCCAACAAAAGTTTTTTTGGTGGCTAAGACAGCTCTAAGGGAAAATGAATTGTCTATACTATGGGAGGGCTCCGCCACGGCTCAATATGTTGTATATTTAAAGATGCTGACTGATGGGCAATATACCAAAATCTAACACATGCTTTGCAAGAAAAACATCATTTCCAATATCATAGGATATTTCATTTTCCTGCTGCTTACGATTGGCTTTACCTGTTCTTATGTTCCTGCATATGCGCAGGAAGAGTTTATTCCTCCCCCCTCAAGATTACTTACCAGTTTCCCTTTTCATATTTTAACCGGAGGCATCATTACCGTTAAGGCACGGGTTGGCGATTACCCCGACACCCTGAATTTTATTTTTGACACCGGAAGCGGGGGGATATCGCTCGATTCTGCGACTGCTGTTCGTCTAAAAATACCTTCGGTGGTTTCAGATAAAACCATTAGGGGAATTGCCGGTATAAGAAAAGTAAGTTTTGTATACGACCAGAGCCTCCGCCTGCCCAATCTTTTGGTTGACAGCTTAAATTTTCACATCAGCGACTATGATATTCTGACCAGTGTCTACGGCGAAAAAATTGATGGCATTATCGGCTTTAGTTTTTTATCCCGGTATATAATAAAATTGAATTATGACAGCTCGGTGATGCAGGTTTATTCGACCGGAACAACCAAATATCCCAAAGGCGGTTTTTTATTGCGGCCGATTTTTGCAGGACTCCCCGTTCAGGGGGCGCGGGTTAAAGATGCAAGGGAAATTTCTTCAAGATTTTATTTTGATACCGGGGCGGGTCTGTGCCTGCTGTTATCTTCTGATTTTGTTTCGGATAGCGCGCTTTTCAATGACAAGAAAAAAAAGCCGGTATATACTGAAGCAGAGGGGCTCGGAGGTAAAATTGTCATGCAACTCACTACCATAAAAGATTTTCGTCTGGGTCCTTATCATTTCAGAAATGTTCCTGCCTATGTTTTTGATGATGTATATAATGTTACATCCTATCCTTCGCTCGGCGGCCTCATTGGAAATGACCTGTTAAGAAGGTTCAATGTAGTGCTGAATTACGAAAGAAGAGAGATTTACCTAACTCCAAATTCACATTATGGCGATCAGTTTGACTATTCATATACAGGTCTGGGGATATATTGGATAGACGGAGCTATTCGTGTAGCGGATGTTATGAAAGATTCGCCGGCAGAAAAAGCAGGTTTTAAGGAAGATGATATTGTTCTTTCTGTCGGAACCAATTTTAGCAATAACATCCAGGTTTATAAAAGCCTGCTTCAAAACGTTGGCGAAAAGGTGACGGTGATCGTAAAACGGTCGACCGGTCTTCATGAGCTCACCCTCAGGGTAAAAAGCATTTTCTGATTTCTTTAGGCTGAAGTTCATCAACTCTTTTTATTTTGCACTTCTTTTTAATGAGCTATTATGATAAATTTTGAAAGATTTCAATTGCCAAATGGTTTGCGTTTAATTGTGCATGAGGATTTCTCAACACCGGTTGCCGTATTGAATGTTTTGTATGACGTGGGTGCCAGGGATGAAAACCCCGAGCAGACAGGGTTTGCGCATTTGTTTGAACATTTGATGTTTGGCGGTTCAGTTCACATCGCTGATTTCGAGACACCATTACAACTGGCGGGCGGGGAGAATAACGCGTTCACCACCAATGACCTAACTAACTATTATATGCAGCTTCCGACCGAGAATATTGAAACCGCCTTTTGGCTGGAGAGCGATAGAATGTTGTCGCTTGCTTTCAGTGAAAAAAGCCTGGAAGTGCAACGAAAAGTAGTGAGTGAAGAATTCAAGGAGCATTATCTGAATAAACCTTATGGCGACGCATGGTTTAAAATGCGCGAGCTTGCCTATAAAGTTCATCCTTATCGCTGGATGACGATCGGGAAGGAATTAAGTCATATTGAAAATGCCCGGCTGGCTGATGTAAAAAATTTCTTTTTCAAACATTATTGTCCGGCAAATGCGATACTCGTGATTGCCGGAAATATTAAAACGGAGCATGCAAAATTATTGGCGGAAAAATGGTTTGGCGATATTCCTGCAGGAGAAAAATACATTCGTCACTTGCCCGAGGAACCAAAACAAAATGAAGCGCGCAGTCTTCAGGTTAAAGCCGATGTTCCACTCGACGCCCTATATAAATGTTATCACATGTCAGCAAGGACAGACGACAGATATTATGTTGCGGAATTGATTGCTGAAGTGCTTGGCGGAGGCGCCTCTTCGCGGTTGCACCAGGCATTGGTGAAAGAAAAAAAACTTTTCAGCCATATTGAGTGTTATCAAACAGGCTCAACAGATGCAGGTTTAATGGTGATCGAGGGTAAATTAATAAAGGGAATTCCGATGCAGGGTGCTGATCAGGCTGTCGAAGAAGAATTGCAAAAAATGTGTACTGAAAAAATTGAAGAAAAGGAACTCACTAAAATAAAAAACAAAACAGAATCTGCCATCATCTTTGAAGACATGAGCGTGATGAACCGCGCGGCAAACCTGGCGATGTATGAATTGCTCGGCGATGCAAATTTGATGAATACAGAATTGGGGAAATATCAATCGATTACCGCTGATGAAATATTAACGGAGAGCCGTAAACTTTTTGATGAAAAAAATAGCAACACGCTGTATTATTGCAGCATCAACTGAACAGACGAGTAATGAGCACGTGGCGTACTTCAGTTGAAAAAAATTACAAAAGACCCCGGCGTGGGAGGCAATATGTTTGATACCGTCAATACACGCAGGGTATAAAACCAAAGAAGCATTTATGTTGAATAGAACAATAGCTCCGGAAATAACAGATGCCACAGGGTTTAATTTGAAATTGCCGCCGTACGAAAAACACCAATTAAAAAACGGAGTTGATGTATATGCCATTGACCTGGGGGAACTGGATACACTGATGATTAACTGGATTTTTGATGCAGGTAATTTTTACGAAGACAAAAATCTTGTAGCGAACGCGGCAAATTATTTATTGAAAAACGGAACTTCGAACAAAAATGCTTTTGAAATCAATGAGCATTTTGAATATTATGGTTCTTTTTTGAACCGGGCATGTCAAAATGAGTTTGCCGATATTTCATTGCATTGTCTTGGTAAACACGTAAATCATTTGCTGCCCGTTGTTGCCGAGATGGTTGCTGACTCTGTGTTCCCACAGGAAGAACTGGAGATATTCTCAAAAAACATGCAGCAGCGCCTGCTGGTCGGATTAAAGAAAAGTGAATTTGTTGCCGGGCGATTGATTGACGCGTATTTGTTTGGAGAAAATCATCCCTACGGAAAAATGAGTTCCGCTGAAGATTATGCGGCTTTGGGACAGGAGGAAATAAAAGATTTTTACGATACATATTATAAGCACGGCAGCTGCGTAATTTTTGTTGCGGGCAAATTGCCGAAAGATATTTTTCAGCGGCTTGATGATAGTTTTGGTTCATTGCAGCTTCGTCACCGGAGTATGTCATCAATAAAGAAACATCACATTCTTCCCGCCAAAGAAAAAAAATACAATGTAGTCAATGACGTGAACGGTGTTCAGGGGTCTATTCGCATTGGACGGAATTTCCCAAACCGGCATCATCCTGATTTTTCTAAAATGCAGGTGTTGAATAATTTATTCGGCGGATTCTTCGGCTCGCGGCTGATGAGCAATATCCGCGAAGACAAGGGATACACTTATGGAATTCACAGCTACCTGATGAATCATGTTGAGCAAAGCGCATTTCTCATCAGCACGGAAGCCGGAAAGGAAGTATGTGCCGCAACAATTGATGAAGTATACAAGGAAATGAAGTTGCTGCGCGAAGAACTCATTGATGAGGAGGAATTGAGCCAGACTCGCAATTTTATGATCGGAATAATTCTGGGAGACCTGGATGGACCTTTCCAGGTAGCAGCACGATGGAAAAATATTGTATTGAATAACCTTGACGAGCAATATTTTTACAAAGGAATCGATATTATCAAAACGATCACCGCTGAAGAACTGCGGGTATTAGCGGATAAATATTTCCAGCCCGAAGAATTTTATGAACTGGTTGTGGTATAAGTCGTCAAATTTTCATAACTTTTAGCATAATTATTTTGTATGGCTTTTATCATTCGCATTATTGTTTCAGCAATAGTAGCATTCGGACTTTCTTATATCCTCAAGGGAGTTCACATCAATCAATTTACCACAGCCCTCATCCTGGCCGTAGTACTCGCTGTTCTGAACGCGATCGTAAAACCGATTTTAATTATTCTTACCTTACCAATAACCATTATCACTTTCGGACTTTTTCTTTTTGTGATCAATGCCATCATCATTTTACTTGCCAGCGATCTCATCAAAGGATTTTCAGTTGACGGCTTTTGGTGGGCTTTAATTTTCAGTTTTCTGCTTTCTATAATAACTTCCGTTCTTTACAATGAATCAGTAGGCAAAAGAAAAAGCCAGCAATAATTTATAATACTTTTTGTACAATGAATTTTGACAGGAAAGATTTATCCGGCGAACAGCTTATTGATATTTACAAAAACATATTACTGCCGCGAATGATTGAAGAAAAAATGCTGGTGCTTTTGCGACAGGGAAAAATCAGCAAGTGGTTTAGCGGGATCGGTCAGGAAGCCATTGCCGTCGGCGCAACACTCGCATTGCAGCAGGATGAATGGATAATGCCGCTGCATCGAAACCTGGGTGTTTTTACTTCGCGCAAAATGCCTTTGCATAAATTATTTCAACAGTGGCAGGGAAATAAAAATGGTTACAGCAAAGCGCGTGAAAGAAGTTTTCATTTCGGTTCACGGGAACACCATATCTGTGGAATGATCTCTCATCTTGGCCCGCAACTGGCCATTGCCGATGGAATTTCCCTCGCTTATAAATTAAGAAAGGAAAATAAGGTTTCGCTTGCATTTACCGGAGACGGAGGAACAAGTGAAGGCGATTTTCATGAAGCGCTTAATGTTGCTGCCGTGTGGGATTTGCCGGTGATTTTTATCATTGAAAACAATGGATATGGATTAAGTACGCCGGTTAACGAACAATATCGCTGTAAGGATTTAATCGATAAAGCGATTGGTTATGGTATGGAAGGGGTGCGGATTGATGGGAATGATGTTCTTGCCGTGTATGATACCATTAAGGGTGTTCGGGATCACTGCATCAACAATCAAAAACCATATTTAATTGAGTGCATGACCTTTCGAATGCGCGGCCATGAAGAAGCGAGCGGTACAAAATACATCCCCGGGGAATTGTTTGATCAATGGCATAAAAAAGATCCCGTGATCAATTATGAAAATTATTTAATCCGAGAAAAAATACTTGATGAGACTTCAGTTGGTCATATGCGTGAGGAAACAAAAAATAAAATTGAAGAAGAATTGAAAATCGGGTTAGCAGACGAGTCAATCATTCCAAGTACGGAAGAAGAATTGAAGGACGTGTATGCCGGGAAACCCCACCGGGGAGGCCCGGAACCAGCAGGCGGCCCTCGGTCAGCGGCCAACCGTCAGCCTTCAACACCCATAAGGTTCATCGACGCCATCAAAGAAGCCCTTCATCAATCCATGCAGCAGCACAGCAACCTAATTTTGATGGGACAGGACATTGCAGAATATGGTGGCGCATTTAAAATCACAGAAGGATTTGTAAATGAATTTGGAAAAGAACGTGTCCGCAATACCCCCTTATGCGAAAGCGCCATCATCGGCGCAGCACTGGGTCTCAGCCTGGAAAATTTTAAAAGTGTAATGGAAATGCAGTTCGCGGATTTTGTCACCGTCGGATTTAACCAGATCGTAAATAATCTGGCAAAAATTCATTACCGCTGGGGGCAAAATGCAGATGTGGTGATTAGAATGCCGACGGGTGCTGGCGTGGGTGCTGGACCTTTTCATTCACAAAGCAATGAAGCATGGTTTGTCCATACCCCGGGGTTAAAAGTGGTTTATCCGTCAACGCCGGAGGACGCTAAGGGATTGCTGATCGCGGCGATCAACGATCCTAACCCGGTAATGTATTTTGAGCATAAATTGCTCTACCGAAGCATCAGTGGAGAAGTTGTTCCGGCGTATCACGAAATTGAAATCGGCAAGGCAAGACTGGCGCATGAGGGCGAGGATATCTCCATCATCACCTACGGAGCCGGTGTTCATTGGGCGACCAATTATGCTAAGCAAAATAAAGATATTTCCATCTATATTCTTGATTTGCGAACCTTGCTGCCACTCGATTATGATGCGATAAAAAGGGCCGTTTCACAAACCGGAAAAGTTTTGCTGCTGCATGAAGACAGTTTAACCGGCGGCATCGGCGGAGAAATTGCAGCCTGGATAAGTGAACATTGTTTTGAATCATTAGACGCGCCGGTTTTGCGTTGCGCTTCCCTGGATACCCCCATTCCTTTTAATACTGAACTCGAAAAAAACTTTTTGGCCCATAGAAGATTGGATGAGTATGTGCAAAGGTTATTGCAATACTAATAAACTCTTCCGGTAAAGGGCCAATACAGGAATGACAGAATTTTTTTACCCCTTTGGGTTCACAAAAAAACAAGACTCCGCCATGGATAACATTCATATTCGCTGCCCAAAATGTAATTGGGAACCCGATGGAAAACCGTACTGGCAATGCACTTGCGGATCGATGTGGGACACGTTTTCTACCGGGGCGCGATGTCCGCGTTGCGGCAAAGTCTGGGAAGACACGCAATGTGTTGTCCATGCCGGTGGTTGTAGTCAATGGAGTCCGCATCTGGATTGGTATGATGGATTAAATGACATGGTCAGGCAATTAAAACAAGAGATTAAAGAAAGCTGGCAACTTTCGCCGTTTGAAAAATATTGATGATAGGACCCGCGGTAAATATTTATTCGGCACCGTATTCCTTCTTCAAAAAATCCATCAGGTTTATAGCGAAAGGAAGCCACGCTTCTAAATTGTTCACATAGTTCAGGGTCCACCCGCGCTCGTAGGAAACCTTGTTGAAGAAAATTTTTATTTTTTGCGGGTCGGATGTCAGCAATGGCAAGGTTTTGCCGGTGAATGAACCATTTTTGAAATAAGTTGAATCCTTATAAATATTATCATCCAGCAATTCCTGCGCTGCATCCATCACGTCATTGATGGCCTTGGAATAAGGAATTTGCGAAAGATAAATGTCTCTCACGGCAAAATCGTAATTGGCAATGCTGTCGGCAACATGATTTTGTCGGACGAAACGCAATCCCCCGGCGTTTTTAAGTTGCATCATTGTTGCGTCATTGCTGATAAAGACGGAAGTCAAACTGGTGTATTTTGAAACATAGGTATAAAAAAGCCTTCTGGTTTTGGTTTCGTCCATATTTTTGAAAGATAAAGACAGCAGTGTATCCAGTCCTTTTATTTTCCACTGATTTTCGAGGATCGTAGCCTTTAAATTGGAGGTATCGTTTTGAAGATTTTTTATAAAGCTGGCGATGTATTCTTTTTCCTTTTGCCTGTCGCCGATATTTTCGCGAAGCCCCTCGGCAAAAAAACCAAGCATCACCGCAACAAAAATCATAAATCCTTCAAGGAAATATTCTTTCCATGCTTTTGGTTTGTGGTGTATATCCGGATGATGATGGACTTCCATACCCCAGCTTATTTAGCGCAATTTGCTTTGAACACCCTCAGAAAATTACCCCCTAGGATTTTGTCCACATCTTTTATTGAATAACCTTTCTTCAATAATGCCTGGGTGATCTTTGGAAAATCCTGCACGCCATCCAAACCCAGCGGTGCAGAGTCTATCCCATCAAAATCAGAGCCCAAGCCGACATAGTCTACCCCAACCAGCTTTACGATATAATCAATATGATCAATCACCATTGAAAATGGCGGGCGCAATGCGGCAAGTTCCTGGGGATATTTTTTTGACATAAAATCGCTCACCTCGTATTCCTGTTTTTTCAGGGCATTTAAGGAATCAAATTCTTCCTTATGCCGGTTAAAAAAAACCTCTCTTCTCTTTAGATAATTGCTGTCAATAAACCCCGAGAAAAAATTAATATCTATGACGCCGCCGTTTTTTGCAACAGCCTTTATCTGGTCATCCTTTAAATTGCGGGGCACCGGACAAATGGCATAGACAGAACTGTGAGAGGCGATAACAGGTTTGGTCGTGGTGTTGATCGCATCCCAAAAAGTTTTTTCACCAACATGAGATATGTCGACCATCATGCCGAGCTCATTCATGCGCTTCACCACTTTTTTTCCGAAATCACTTAATCCGTAGGGGGAAACAGTAAACTCTTTTCTGGATTCATCCGCCGCGGAAGTTGCCCACGAGGTGCTGTTGTTCCATGTCAGTGTCATATAACGAACACCGCGTTTGAATAAACTGTCCAGGTCATCCAGGTCATCTTCGATCATGTGACCGCCTTCAACACCCATCATGGCAGCCAGTTTATGATGCAACAGCGCATGATTCAATTGCGCAGGCGTGGCCACCATTTCCATTTTATCCGGATTTCTTTTTGCGATCGCATACAATGAATCTATTTCAACATTCGCATATTTAAATGCCGAACCTTTTCCATAGCGATCGTCACAAAAAATGGAAAACATCTGTATATCCACCCCGCCTTTTTTAAAACGCGCCAGGTCAGATTGCGTTTTCCCCGTAAGGTCATTTTCAATGTTTAACCCCGCCATGGTGGCGGTGGACAGCACATCATTGTGGGTGTCGGCAACGATGGCATTTTGGTGAATGACTTTGTATGATGTTTGGGAAAATAATGCTGCGGGAAAAATCAGCCCAATAATAATCGGTGACAATTTGTTTCTCATTGTTTTACATTAACATGTTAATCTTCTTTGTTTCCTTTATCGCCAACAAACCAGTGTTCTTTATTTTTAAAAAGAACATTGAAGGTGGTAAGCGATCCATAAATCCTGGTAATATATTGTTGCAGGTTTACTTTGTCTTCATCGGTTAATAATTTATGCGCATTGATCTGCTGTTCCATAACGCGTAACCTGTCGCGCAGCAAAACAATTTTATGAAAGAAAATCTCTATCGGAACTTCTTTTGGTTTTTGTGTTTTATCAAAAGGCTGCAGCAGCATGGTTCCTTTCTGCCATCTTTCCCCCAATGGCACAATCTCACTCACGTCGCCCCATAACCGAAGGATCTTTAATAATGATTTTTCTATTTCGGAAGATGTCTCAATTTCTGTCGTAACATTTTCCGGAATGATGTCATCAAGATTATTATCTGTTTTATCAACTTCTTTTATACCACGATTGATAAATGAAATTAAATAAGTGGCATACCTGACGCCAATGATTACGCCGGGTCCAAATTGCGTGTGTTGTAATCTGGTGCCAATGCCTAATGTTGTCTGGTCCATGGTTTTTTATTGTCAGATTGAATATCGGCCTTCACGGCTATTAATAATTCATTTCACCAAATCATCAGTCATTGATAGCCTGGTAAACCAGCGTTTTAAATTTTTGATGAATTTCGCTATGACTGTTTGGGAATAACTGTAAAACCAATTGCACAACCATTTTTTCTTTTGGATCAATCCAGTAAGAAGAACTGAACATGCCCCCCCAGTCATAGGAACCTTCGGATGTCTGCGATTTTGCGCTTCCTTTTGCGGTGATGATCTCAAATCCCAATCCGAATTTATTGTCTCCGAAATCTATATCGCCGATCTGATTGGTTGTCATCATGCCAATGGTTGACCGGCTCAGAATTCTTTTTCCGTTGTATTCTCCGCCATTTAGCAACATTTGCATAAAAACGGCATAATCATAAGCCGTGGAGGAGAGACCGCCGCCACCGGAATAATAAGTTCCCGGCATATTCGGATAATCACTGTAAAAGTCGCCGTTAATATTTATGTGGGGCGGTGTCTTGACAACATGCATTGTCGAGTCTTCGGTGTACAGGGTGGCCAATCGTTTGTATTTCTCCTTTGGCAGATAAAAATAAGTGTCTTTCATGCCAAGCGGATCGAAAATATTCTTGCGTAAGAAATCATCCAGGGATGTTCCTGAAATCACTTCTATCAAATATCCGAGCAAATCGACATTAAGCCCGTAAGTCCATTTTTCACCGGGCTGATGAAATAGAGGAAGAGACCCCAGGACTTTCATTTTATCCTTTAAGATATATTTGTCAACGCCAATGCCGCCAATGATGCCTGCCTTATAATATATCGCATTCATGGTCTTACTCCCGATTTGCGCATAACCTATTCCTGAAGTGTGGGTGAGTAAATCCCGGATGGTTATTTCCCTTTTTGCCGGAACGGTGCTATAGGTCGTGTCGGCTTCATTAAATTTATCAAGCACCCTCGGATTTTTAAACTCGGGAATATATTTACCAATCGGGTCATCAAGTAAAATCTTTCCCTGCTCGTACAGGATCATTATGCCCGTACTGGTTATTGCTTTGGTTTGTGAGGCGATGCGAAAAATTTCATCTTTCTGCAATGGGGTTTTTTTATCAATATCGTCATACCCTATGGCTTTGTAATAGGCTAATTTGCCATTGCGATAAATAATGGCGACTGCCCCATTGATGTATCGGCTGTTCACGTATTCCTGCAAGACATGATCAATGCGGCTTAATCTTTCAGAAGACATTTTTGCACCGGCAACATTCAGGGTGGTTGATAAAACGCCAGGGGATTGCGCAGTGGCAGTCCACACAATAATGAATGCTGCGGCCGTAACAAAAAGTTTTTTCATGTGCAGTGGTTTGGCGATTGAGTTAATCTAAATTTCTGGAAAGATAAGCAATAGCAGAAATTTTTTTATAAGATCCGGTCATTGTTGCACCGGCTGATGATTACTTTCTTTTCGCAGATCACCCGCGGGGATATATTTCTTATTCTTACTCATGAAATCTTTTCCTGCCAGTTTTATGTATTCTTCAAAATCGTAGTCACTGCTGGATCGGGTAAAATAATAAGACGGCCGGTATCTCACCATAAAACTATCGAGCTCAGGACTTGTCAGGTGGGTAATTTTTTTTGCGAGATACAGCGTGAACCGGTGATCAATATATTTATCCTGTTCTTCCTGGATCAACCTCTTTTGAAATGCCAGCGTGCGCCGGTTTTTATTAAACTGGAACATGTGAATGATCTCATCCAGATCGAAGCCGGCGCCTAAACCCTGTGAGCCATCCGTTATTTTGATTTTTGGTTTCTGAAAATCAAAGACTTTTGCGTAATCCTTCCGGTTCTGTAAAGAGTCCAAATGATAATTGCGCGGTAAGATACGTACCGGTCTCAGGTCAATCGGATCCACATGCAGGGCAATGTCAAAACTGGGATAATTTTCAATCGTGATCACAGGATATTTCATGGTCGCTTTTCCCAGATAAGAAAAAGAAAGAGAGTCTTTTTCGCTTACGGTAATGCTGTAGTTGCCGTTGGAATCCGTAATTGTTCCCCTGCCGGAAGTGCTGATGACGCTCACAGCCTCAAGGGGCCTGGTCCGGTTGATGTTGTAAACAGTTCCTTTTACTGTTATCTGCGCAAAAGCCTGCTGCCTGGGCAAAGCAGCAACTAAAACCAAGATAAGCAATAAAATCTTAAATAAATAAAGGCGCAAAGGCAACTGTTTAAAATGTGATATTACTATTTAAAAAATAACTACAGTTTATCCTGTTTAGGTTTTAACGATATTTTTCAGATTTACAATCAGTTCAATCAATTTCGGATAGTTTTTGTATTCAAGGAGGTGGATTTTATTTGCCAGGCTTTCCGCAGTTTCATTTTTTTCGATGATACATTTTGCCTGGAAGATGATTTTGCCATGGTCATAAATTTCATCAACATAATGGACAGTTATTCCGCTTTCTTTATCCTCATTTTTTATTACAGACTCATGCACATGATTTCCAAACATCCCGCGGCCGCCATATTTTGGCAATAAAGCAGGATGAATGTTGAGGATCTTCTTCGGATAAGACCGGACAAGGTCAACAGGTAACTTCCATAAAAATCCTGCCAATACCAAAAAGTCAATTTTTTTTTCCCTTAATACTGAAACATAAAATTCGCCGGCAGTAAATTTTTCTTTCTCCAGAATAACAAAAGGAATATTTTCTTTCCGGGCTACCGTTATTACGCCGGCCTGTGATTTATTGCACACAATCATGGCCACGTTAATTGAATGATCAGCCCTGAAATGATCAATTATTTTTTGCGCGTTGGTTCCGGCTCCGGATGCAAAAATGGCGAGTTGTGTTGATGACATGAAGATGCAAGATAAAATTATCAATCAAAAAAATGAGGTAATCAAATACATTTTAGTGGTGATTTTAAATTGCAATATTGTTGACATATTGATGACACAAAAAAATTCAGGAAATACATAATCGCGTGAAACGCAGGCCAGACAAGGGAAAAATTTTTTTTTACATGTTGGCATTTTGTTGAAATCCTGACTTATTTTTGCACCGGCTCGGGAGATTTTTCCAATTCTATTACAACAGGCGAAATAATATGAACTGCCAAAGACTAATTGCACAAAAAATATTCCTCCTTTTTGCTTTTTTCTTCACCATAACTTTTGTTGGAAATAAATTATATGCGCAGGATGGCAAGGCATTATTTCAGTCAAATTGCGCGCAGTGCCACAATCCGGTTAAAGTAGTTACGGGACCGGCGCTGAAAGGAGTGGACAGCAGGGTTACTGATAAAAAATTATTGCACGATTGGATCCATAATAATGCGAAAGTGCTGGCCTCAGGGAACAAATATTTCACCGACCTCTACAATCAATATGGCAAAACGCCAATGAATATTTTTACAGGCTTGACTGATGCCGATATTGATGCCATCGTTAAATATGTTGATGATTATAAAGAACCCGGTCCGATAGCCGGGGACACTGGAGGCACGAAGGAGACGGAAAGCGACAACAGTCTTTTATATGGAATTCTCACGCTGATCCTGGCAGTGATCATGCTTACTTTGTTGCAGGTCAACAGCAATCTTAAGAAATTATCTGACGATAAGGAGGGTATCCCCGCACACGAACCGGTTCCTTTTTATAGGAATAAAGTATACATCACTTTTATCGTACTGATGTTATTTGTCGTTGGCGGCTATTATCTGGTTCAGGGTGCGATCGGATTGGGCAGAACGCAGGACTATCAGCCGGTTCAACCGATATTTTTCTCTCACAAGGTTCATCCGGGTACAAATCAGATCAGTTGTCTGTACTGTCACGGCAACGCCTGGGAAAGCAAGCATGCCACAATCCCTTCATTGAATGTTTGCATGAATTGCCACGCTGCCATCAATGATTACCATGGCGGCAAATTATATCGGGAAGATGGAAGTGAAGTGGACGGCACTGCTGAAATTCAGAAACTATACAGTTACACAGGATATGATGCCAAGAGCGGAAAGTACACCCAGCCCGGCAAACCGGTAGAGTGGATAAAAATCCATAATCTTCCGGATCATGTATTTTTCAGCCATGCCCAGCACATACGGGCCGGAAAAGTACAATGTCAAACCTGTCACGGACCAATTCAGCAGATGGATGAAGTGAAGCAGTTTGCTCCGCTGAGTATGGGATGGTGCATCAACTGTCACCGGACAACAAAGGTTGATTTTCCTGATTCCGCTGCCGGCAATACGGGAAACAAATTTTACAGTGTGTATGAAAAGTTCCATAATGAATTGAAATCAGGTAAAATAGATAGTGTGACAGTTGAGAAGATTGGTGGTACCGAATGTCAGAAATGTCATTATTAATGCCTGCTGAAATTTGGTCTGCGGTCTCCGCCTGACCCGTGAAAGGATTTAATTGTTGAATGGAGTTTTATAAATATTAGGTAACTATTTAAATTTCCCTTTTTGGGGATTGGGTATGAGCAAAAAACATTGGCAAAGTTTCGGGCAGTTGACCAACAGCGATTCTTTTAAAGAATCTGCCGAAAAAGAGTTTAAGGAAGATCTTCCGATGGAAAATTTTGATTCAAAAGGGTTGCTCGATTTAAAATCGCCCCGCAGGGATTTTTTAAAGTATCTTGGATTCAGTACTGCTGCCGCCGCTCTTGCAGCCAGTTGCGAAATACCCGTTAAAAAAGTAATTCCATATTTAAATAAACCGGAAAATTTAATTCCGGGTGTTGCAGATTATTACGCCACTACTTATGTCTCCGGTGGAGATGTTGTTCCGATCCTGGCAAAAGTCAGGGACGGAAGACCGATAAAAATTGAAGGCAACGAATTATCATCATTGACAAAAGGTGGAACATCAGCCAAAGTGCAGGCATCTGTTCTTGATTTGTACGATACGGCCCGTTTACGTTTTCCTGTGCAAATGGTGAACGGCACCCCCCAGCAGGTACCCACCTTTGAAGCTTTCGATAAATTGGTTGGCGATGCACTTTCAGGATTGGGAGGAGCACCGGTCATACTACTGACCTCTACCATTACTTCTCCTACGACAAGACAGATTATTGGGGAGTTTCTGGGAAAATACCCGGGTAGCCGTCAGGTGCAATATGATGTTGACTCTTTCAGCGGTATTTTATTAGCCAACGAAGCATGTTATGGTAAAAGGGCAATCCCTTCTTACCAATTTGATCAGGCAAAAACCATCGTAAGTCTTGGTGCAGATTTTTTAGGCACCTGGCTTTCACCGGTTGAATTTGCACGCCAATATATAAAAGGAAGAAAAATTGATGAAAAGAACCCGGCAATGAGCATGCATTATCAATTCGAAAGCATGCTCAGTACCACAGGGGGTAATGCGGATGAAAGGTATGTTCATCGTCCTTCCGAAACCGGAGCGGTCGCTTTGGCATTGCTTGCCGGTTTAGGCGGAAATGCGACAGCCCCTGCATTAAGCGATAAACTCAAATTCGGGATTGGTGAGGCGGTAAAAGACCTGCTTGCCAATAAAGGAAAAAGCCTGGTAGTCAGCGGAAGCAATAATGTGAATGTGCAGATCATTGTGAATGCCATCAATGAACTGATCGGGGCAAACGGAACTACCATAAATTGGTCAGTACCTGTTCAAACACGCCAGGGAATTGATGGTGATTTTGAAACCTTGGTTTCCGATTTGAACGCTGGTAAGGTGGGGGCATTGTTCGTTTACGGAGTCAACCCTGCCTATTCATATTATGCTGCGGATAAATTTAAATCAGGTCTTCAGAAGACAAAGGTTTCCGTTTCATTCAATGACAGGGTTGATGAAACGACCGAACTATGCAAATATGCAATCCCTGCTCCGCACTTTTTAGAAAGCTGGGGGGATGCAGAAGCAAAAACAGGGTATTACAGTTTACTGCAGCCAACGATCGCTCCCTTGTTTTTAACACGTGCGTTTGAAGATTCACTATTGAAATGGAGCGGCAACAATACGACTTACGAAAATTATTTTAGACAGTACTGGACCGCCAAACTCGGCGGGGTTGATGGATATGAAAAAGCATTGCAGGAAGGAATCATTGAGCCTTCCTCGCCAACGACAGGCAGCGGAACTTACAATGCTGCTAAAGTTGCAGAAGCTACTGCTGCTATTACGGCCAAAAAAGCGGGCAGCGGAATTGAGCTGGTTTTGTACCAGAAGATTTCTGTTGGAACTGGCAATCAATCAAATAATCCATGGCTGCATGAATTTCCCGATCCGATCACAAAGGCAACATGGGACAATTATCTGATCGTTTCTCCGGATTATGCAAAAAAAACATGGGGCCTTGATCTGGCTAATCGCCGGCAGGCAGATAAATATGAAGTCTATCCGGAAAAAAGGGTGGTGAATATAAAAGCAGGTGGTAAAGAACTAAAATTGCCTGTATTGATCTTCCCGGGAATCCACAATGATGTTGTAGCCGTTGCTGTCGGTTACGGAAGACAGAGTGCGAATGCAGACAAGACTGCGGATTATATCGGGAGGGCGGCGGTCGGCGTGGGAAAAAACGCTTTCCCGCTGGCATCTTTTAACGGAACAACAGTTGACTGGTTTATCAATGAGGTGACCATTGATCAGACTGACGAAAAATATTCTCTGGCACAAACGCAGACACACAGCAGCTACGAAGGCCGTACCGAAGTGGTGAAAGAAATGACGCTTGATGATTTTAAAAAATCACCAAATGAAATCCTGGAAGACAGGGAGAAGGAATTGAAACCTTTCGGCGGAATCGAGAATTACGAAAAGGAAGGAACACTGTTTCCTTATTTCGACAAACCCGGAATTCATTGGGGAATGTCGATTGATTTGAATTCATGCATCGGATGCGGTGCCTGCGCGATCGCCTGTCACGCGGAAAATAATGTACCGGTTGTCGGCAAAAGTGAAGTGATACGCTTCCATGACATGCACTGGATGCGCATCGATCGGTATTTTAGCGGTGATCCGGAAGATGCAGACAGCATCCAAACGGTTTTTATGCCGATGCTTTGTCAGCATTGTGACAATGCACCATGCGAAAATGTATGTCCTGTTTCCGCAACCAATCACAGCAGTGAGGGATTAAATCAAATGGCGTACAACCGCTGTATTGGTACAAAATATTGCGCAAATAACTGTCCTTATAAAGTTCGTCGTTTCAATTGGGCTGATTATAACGGTGCTGACAGTTTTCCGGATAACCAGGTTTTCAGCGGAGTGGGTAAATTGGATGATTCGGTGATCATGATGAATGATGACCTGACAAGAATGGTATTGAATCCTGATGTTACTGTTCGCGCGCGCGGGGTGATGGAAAAATGCTCATTCTGTGTACAACGGTTGCAGGATGGAAAATTAAAGGCGAAAAAAGCGAACAGACCATTAAAAGATATGGAAGACGTGGTCACTGCCTGCCAGCAGGCTTGCCCGACGGAAGCGATCGTCTTTGGAAATATCAATGACGGATCGAGCAGGATAAAACAAACAAGGGAAAGTAATCCGCAAAGATTATTCTATGCGCTGGAAGAGTTGCACATTTTGCCCAATGTGAGTTACCTGGCAAAGATCCGCAACACAGAAAAAATAGCCGAATCGGTTAGTGAGGGTTGAACAGCAGACCGCTGTCGGTCAGAAAAGCGAAAAATACCGGGGGTGGGTCAGTGAAGCCGGGGTGGACAAATGTCGGGTACATATTTAAAAATGAATACAATTAGACAATGTGAAAATTATTCAATGATCCGGTTCGGAATGAAGACATTTTCAGATTGAGTAATTAAAAAACTTATGGCATTATTAAAATACGAATCGCAGGTAAGACCTCCACTGGTATCAGGTGATAAAAACTATCATCAGATAACGGAAGACATTGTGAGACCGATAGAAACAGACCCTTCCAAATTATGGTGGGCGGGTTTTCTCACTGCCATTGGCTTGTTGTGTTTTGGCGTTTATTCCATTTACCGCGAGGTTGTTTATGGCGTTGGTCAGTGGAATATCAATCACACCATTGGCTGGGGTTGGGACATCACCAACTTTGTCTGGTGGATCGGTATCGGGCACGCGGGCACGCTAATTTCTGCGATCTTATTATTATTCAGACAAGGATGGAGAACGGGCGTCAACCGTGCCGCGGAAGCGATGACCATTTTTGCGGTTATCTGTGCCGGACAATTTCCGATCTGGCATATGGGTCGTGTGTGGATGGGATTTTTTGTATTGCCCTATCCAAATACCCGCGGGGTGCTTTGGCCCAATTTCAACTCGGCGCTGTTGTGGGATGTATTTGCGATATCAACCTATTTTACGGTATCGTTATTATTCTGGTATTGCGGATTATTACCGGATCTGGCAACGATCCGCGACCGGGCCAGACTAAAATGGAGAAAACTGTTTTATGGCGTTGCATCATTCGGCTGGTCTGGCTCCACAAAACACTGGCAGCGCCATGAAGCGCTTTCGCTGGTACTCGCCGGATTGAGCACACCGCTGGTATTGTCGGTGCACACCATCGTATCGTTTGACTTCGCCACCTCGGTCATTCCGGGATGGCATACGACGATCTTTCCGCCATACTTTGTGGCGGGGGCGATTTTTTCCGGGTTTGCCATGGTGCAAAGCCTGCTGGTAATAACCAGAAAAGTGTTAAAGCTGGAAGACTATATTACCATTGAGCATATTGACGTGATGAATAAAGTTATCGTGCTCACCGGTTCAATTGTTGGCTGCGCCTACCTAACCGAATTATTCGTAGCGTGGTACAGTCAAAATAAATTTGAAGGATGGGCTTTCATGCAAAACCGCGTTAATCTTTTCAGCCCGCTTGGCTGGAGTTATTATATCATGATGAGTTGTAACGTGCTCTCCCCGCAGATCTTCTGGTTTAGAAAATTAAGAAGAAATATTGTGGTCACTTTCTTCATGTCTGTGATCGTTAATATAGGCATGTGGTTTGAAAGATTCGTGATCATCGTGACTTCTATTTACAGGGACTATGTGCCGAGCAGCTGGAGTACATATTACAGTCCGTCTGTTTATGAACTTGGTTTCTATCTCGGAACGTTCGGATTGTTTTTCACTTGTTATTTCTTATTCTCGAAATTCTTCCCGGTCATTGCCTTGGCAGAAATCAAACATATTCTGAAAAAATCCGGAGAAAATTATAAAGAAAAGATGGGTGAGGCGGAACATGAATCGGTGGATGAGTTTGCCCATGAAATGGCGCACGCCCATTAGGCCGCAGAAAAGAGCCGGATGGTTGACTTGAAGTCGCATCGACAAAAAATAAAAGATTCAAAGTGTAGACTATGGCGATAAAAAAATTTGCAGTGGGATGTTTTGACGATGAAGCGGTATTGTTTTCAGCAGTGAAAAAAGTACGTTCATCAGGATATAAAATTCATGATGTGTATTCGCCGATGGCTATTCATGGATTAGATAAGGCGTTGGGTTTGCGCGATACAAGCCTTCACGTAGCCGGATTTATTTATGGAATTTCCGGAACTGCCACCGCATTAGGAGGCATTAGTTGGGTTTTCACAAGTGATTGGCCCCTTAATATCGGAGGAAAGCCGCATTTTTCTTTGCCTGCATGGATACCGATAACGTTTGAACTGACCGTGTTGTTTGCATCAGTTGGCATGGTGCTGACATTTTGTTATCTGTGCCAGATGGCGCCTTTTGTGAAAAAACATCATTTCCATTTGCGCTCAACAGATGATCTTTTTGTGATGGTCATAGAATGCACTCCCAAAACAAATGATACAGAAGTAATAGATTTTTTGAAAGGAGCTGGATCAGTGGAAACGAATATACAGGAAGCTGAAACCGGATGGTGGCTTGGCAGGTACGATAAGGAAAGAAAACCGTTTGAAAAAAGAGAAACCGCTTTAGTATAAAAAATCTTGAATTGGAAAGCTGATGAAAAAAATATCAATCATATCATTGTTAATCATTGTTGTGGCTGTTGTGATCAGTTGCAGTGATATTAAGCGTGAGCCGGGAAGAGTTTATATGCCAGACATGGCCTATAGCCGCGCTTACGAAACATATTCAGTGACTGATGAAGATAAGGCAGAGCTCTTAAAAAAAGGAATTCATTTCAGCAATACCCCCGTTGAAGGAACCATTAAAAGAGGAGAGTTATTTCCATTCCCGCTGACAAAAGACGTTCCCGGGGATTCGACAAATTATGTTGCTTCCAGACAATTTAAAAGCCAGATCACGACTCCGGATTCTGTCCAGATGATTGAAGCGGAAAGATTATACCTTGTTAACTGTGCGATTTGTCACGGCCCAAAATTAGATGGTAACGGTCCTTTATACCGGGGTGGGGACGGGCCTTATCCTGCAGCACCGGCAAATTTTACCGGCAAGGCTCAGTATTTGACGATGCCTGAAGGACAGATGTTTTATTCAGTTACTTATGGAAAAAATAAAATGGGAAGCTATGCTTCTCAGTTAAACACGCGGCAGCGCTGGATGGTGATTGCGTACATAAAATCGAAACAAACAGCAGCAGCAACGCCAGGTGCCGGCAAAACAGATTCAACAACAAAAAAATAAGTAACGTTTATTCGTAGATAAAAAAATATAATTGAGAATGTCAGTTAAAGAACATTTTGTAATTCCGAAAAGATATAAAACCTGGTCGATGGCCTTAATGGCCGTAGGGATTTTGTCAATCATTGTCGGGTATTTATTATACGGTACGGAAAATAATGGCACCCGTTTT
>Ga0070731_10001521_pt1 | contig 23829 bp, 22 predicted proteins | sample Coa_R1_2_FD_66448 | JGI IMG/M metagenome (GOLD analysis project Ga0070731, IMG submission 66448) | Surface soil microbial communities from Centralia Pennsylvania, which are recovering from an underground coalmine fire - Coalmine... | ecosystem: Environmental > Terrestrial > Soil > Unclassified ... | reverse complement strand
CCTTTTTATCCCCATCTTCTTCATCGTGACGGGCGCGCTGATCGACCCGAGCGCAATGCTCCATTGCATCACTCATGACTATGCTCTGATCGGAGCGGTAATCGGCGCACTGCTGCTGGGCAAATTCATCGCGGCTCAAATCGCCGGCCGGGCTTTTGGATATTCTTCAACCGCCCGCCTCACCGTTTGGGCGCTCACCCTGCCGCAGGTAGCCGCCACGCTGGCCGCCACACTGGTTGCCTACGACACGTTCAATACCGAACATCAACGCTTGCTTGACTCGCGTGTGCTCAATGTCGTTCTCGTCCTGATGCTCACCACTTCGATCCTGGGCCCCATCCTCACCGCTCATTTCGGCGCTCGATTCAAGGAAAGCGAACTTGCGCCGAAAACATGAAAGCGGTTGAAGCTGAAACGAGGTGAACCAAACGCCCCGATGGAAGCAGATCAGAACTGGAGTCAAACCCACGCACTTTTGGGGTTAAATGTCCCGCCAGTGCTCATTGACCTGGGCACGGCAAGGGCGACGTTATCTCCGAGTAAAGCTGAATATAAAAGCAAACGCCTATGAAGGCCATCAGACACTCGCTCTTCTGCATTTTCGCGGCCATCGAAACACTCACAAAAAATCGAAACAGAAAATTCACTCGTTATGAAAACGTTTAAAACATCATTAGCTGCCGGTCTTTTTCTGGCATTGGTGGCTGGTTGCAGCACTGACAGAGAGTATGTGCTATCCACTGCGGGATTCAGAATGGCGCCGGCTGACACACCCGAGAGACAGGCGCAATTCAACTCACTTCCAGCCGACAAAATCACGACGGTCCAGCGTGATGGAGTCACCTATTACACATTGCCGGACCCGAAGAAGGATGTGCTCTATGTCGGCCGGAAACAGGAGTACACGGAGTATCAACGGCTTTGCCTGCAAAACCAGATCGCGCAGGAACAATTGGCTGCGCAAATGAACCAGGCCGCCGCATGGAATGCATGGGGACCATGGGACGGACCGGGCTGGGCCAGCACTGACAAGCTCCATCCATAGCTTGCATTCCTGAAACCCGGCAAAAGAAATTTCAATGACCGGATTGGAATCCGACCACCTTCTGCCCTCCCCTCTAATCCCAACGTACAATATCCCGCCGTCATCCCAGCCGTAGTTTGAAACCCATCGGATTTCGGCAATGGATTCCACTCACAACATTCCGCTCTGATTCAGCGCCGGACCGGAAGGGAATTCACACATGAAAGCGAAACCTGCAAGACTCAACCGACTCATCCTTGTGCTGTGTCTCATCTGGTTATTCGATGTTCCTCTCCGCGCGCAAACGAACGCGGCGGCCGGCGGATCGTCCGACGATCAGATGTCCGACATCGCCAAAAAACTGCAAAACCCGGTCGCTAACCTCATCAGCGTGCCATTCCAGAACAATTTCGATTTCGGCGGCGGGCCCAATAACACTGGTTTCCAGTACCAGCTCAAGTTTCAACCCGTCATCCCCATCACGCTCTGCACGAATTGGAACCTCATCACGCGCACGATCGTTCCCTACGTTTATCAGCACGACCGCATAGGAACGAGTGTCCAAAGCGGACTCCAGGATACGACACTCAGCCTCTTCCTTTCGCCAAAAAATTCAGGCGCACTCACCTGGGGTATCGGTCCCGATCTCTATTTTCCAACGGCCACTGAGAACGCGCTGGGTGCCGATAAATGGGGCGCGGGTCCAACGGTGGTCGCACTTGTGCAGAAGCACGGTTGGACCTACGGGGCGCTCGTCGACCAGATCTGGTCCTACGCTGGCGATGAAAATCGTTCGCGTCTCAGCTTCGTCTTCATGCAGCCGTTTCTCACTTACACAACCAAAAAGCACACCACCTTCGGCGTCAACTCCGAGTCCACTTACGACTGGGTGGCCGACCAATGGACGGTGCCGTTAAACGGGTTTGTTCAGCAACTGGTAAAGATCGGCAAATTGCCCGTACAATTCCAGTTTGGCGGCCGTTATTACTCCAACAAACCCGATCAGGGTCCGAATTGGGGCCTGCGCTTCACGATAACCCTCGTGTTGCCCAAATGATTGTTCAACGGGCACTGGTGTCTAACCGCGCCCCTGTTTGGGGTGAAATGTCATTCCAGTGTCCGTTGACGTTAGAGCCGAGAAGGTAAAATTAACGAACGTAATTTTCGTCGCAATCAACACAACCGACTGAATCATGAAAAGAATACCACTTATAAAATGGGCGTCCGCATTGAGCGCCGCGTTGATGACCCTCGCTACGCAGGCAGCGGACAAACGACCCAACATCATCATGCTCATGACCGATGATACCGGATGGAGCGACTTCGGCTGCTATTCGGGAGGAGGTGTCTCCCTCGGCCATCCCACTCCGAATATTGATCGCATGGCGAAAGAAGGCGCTGTTTTCACCAGTTGGTACGGCCAGGCAAGCTGCACCGCAGGCCGTGCCTCATTCATGACCGGACGCATCCCCATCCGCACCGCGCTCTCAATCGTCGTGGCGCCAGGCGACCGAAATCACCTCACCAAGCAAACGCCAACCATTGCCGAATTCTTTCAAAAGAACGGTTACTCGACTTTTTTCATGGGCAAATGGCACATGGGTGACACACCGGATTCGTATCCCACCGAGCATGGTTTTGACGAGATGAAAGAGTTCGCCGCCTATTACGCCGGCGTCTATACCTACAACGATACGTCGAAGTGGTTTCATCCCTGGTTCCCATCCTACAATGCGGAATTTGAAAAGATGTACGATTCCGTCGTGAATCTGGGCGAGTGGGAAGGAGTCGCCGGACAGCCTGCGAAGAGAGTTGGCACCATCACCTACGATTCGATGGCCACGATGGACGAACGCATGGCCGACAACGCCGTTGATTACATCAAGAGCCACGCAAACAGCGACAAGCCGTTCTTCATCGACGTCAACTTCATCAAAATGCACAACCCGACTCATGCCGCGCCGGATTTCGCTGGCAGATCGCACCTCGGCGACTATTCCGATTCGTTGATGGAAATGGACGCTGACATCGGAAAAATCATGGATGAACTCCGCGCGGATGCGCCGAATACCATTGTGATCCTGACCGCCGATAACGGCGCGTGGTTGGACGCCTATCCCGATGCCGGCACCACACCATTCCGCGGTGAAAAAGGCTCGGCGTTCGAAGGCGGTTGGCGCGTGCCGGCCGTTATGTGGTGGCCAGACCACATTCCTGCCGGAGTGCAATACGGCGAAATGATGTCGCACATTGACGCCTGGTCAACCCTCGCCGCGATGGTTGGGCTCACACCGCCGCCACATGGGGAGTGGAAGGACAACAACGGCAAGCCCATGTACTTCGACAGCATCGACAACAGCGCGTACATCCTGGGCAAGTCGCCGCATTCCGCGCGCAAGTCGTGGGTCTATATCAACGGGGAATATCTCCATGCCATCCGTGTCGACATGGGCGGAGACGAAAAGGAGCCTTGGCTTAACATCGCGTGGAAGTTTATTTGGACCGCCAAGGATTCATGGCTCGGTCCAAATCAGGATCTTGGGTCCATCCCTGCCGTGTACAACCTCTCGATGGACCCATATGAAAAATACGACATGATCTTCAACGGTGCGGCCCCGATGCGCGCGCTTTCAACTTCGCCGGGCAAATACGCGGGTGAAGATAACGGGTGGACGGCGGCTCTGTTCAGCATCGTGCTCACCGAATTCGACAAATCCATCATGAAGTTTCCGAACATCAGGCGATTCCCCGGTGGCGCATCCACGGACCTGATACCGAACCTGCAAAATCCGGAGAATCCGGTTCCCGCGCTGGACCCGAAAAGCATGCCTGGAGCTATTCCCATGCAAGGCGATTAAACTGTTGGTCCGTTGTGAACCGCGCGGAAAGCGTGCGCCGCTACGGACATGACCCCATGGAACTCCATCATGGTTGAGCTTAATTCAGAACGCCTTCAAAGTGGGCTCAAGGGAACGAAGGCACTGTCGATTCGAGAGGATCATATTTTTAAGCATATGAATTCAAAGATACAAAAACTGGCTCTTACGGTCGCGTTGCTTGCGACGTTGTTCGTATCAGGATGCGCCTCAAGTTCTGGCGGCTCCAGCAGCCCTGGCAGTTCCGGCTCCGGCGGCCGGACCTTTAAGCAGGTCGATATGGATGTTTCCGAGCCGATGACGCGGTTTCGCAACTCCATCGGTAGTGGAAACATCACGCTCGGCGAACAGCAGCGGGTTAACAGCACTTACTCCCAATACCGGGCCGCCTATGACCAGGCTCTCCAGGAGGCGGGCAACAACCGCGATGCACCAGCGCCTGCTAATGTGAAGTCGCTCGCCACGCAAGTCATCGGAGCAGTGCAGTCCATCCCCTGACGGGCTCAACCTCTTCAGGGCATGTTGTATTTGTTAACGATCGATTCCGTGTTCGCGTAACACGAACTGGCTACGGTGGCGTTCAAGCCGGTGCCGCTCGTGCTGATGCCATGGCAATTTACCGCCACCGTCGCGCTCAACCCTGTGCCCGTCGCGCTGCTGCCGAAACAGCCCGTAGCGGTATCGATGGCGTCGATCCCGGCATTGCCGCCGTTGCCCACGCAGTCGGAGATCACGTTTCCGAAGATCGCAAAGTTTCCGCACTGATAGGCCGAAGAATGACTGATGCTGCTAGCCGAAAGTCCTATGCCTCCGATGAATTGCGCAGTACAGGATTCGATCACCGAGGAATTGCCTGTGCCCAGGTCGAGGCCAAAAAACCGGCAGCCCGTCACCGAGACATTCGCCACACGGATATTGGACGGCAAAGCATTGTAGGCGATGCCATCGTTGAAATTGGTCGTGCTGCCGCCGGAGATATGGCCATTGATAATGGTGATGTCCGTGTTGCCACCAGCCAAACCAAGCTGGATGCCGAAACCATTCGGACTCGATGAGGTCGAGCTGAGAGTGAAACCGTTCAAATCGAGCGTGACGCAGTTGGTGCCGATATTAATCACGGTTCCACTGCTTACCGTAAGATTGGTCGTCACATAGTACGAACCCGGGCTGGTGATGGCATAAGGCGCCGAAGAAATCGGAATCCGTGCTTCGATTTGATCGAGCGACTTCATCGTCGGGGCGGGCCCGGTGGCGGGCGTGAGACTGCCCTGGGCGAACGCCGTCGAAAATCGCGCGTCGAAAATCAACAGCAGCAAAGCTGCGCAGATGGCGGGATAAACAGTTTTCATAAGAATTCGAGTTGGTTCGGGAATTTTGGGTCTGACATCGCGTTTACGCTGCTCCACGTTCAATTTCAACCCAGGCAGCTTCGCTCACGGCATGTTGTATTTGTATGTGACGGAGTTCGTCCCCCCATTGGCAATGCATCCGTTGGCAATGGTGGCTCGAATGGCTGTTCCGCTGGAGGAACCGGTGCAGAACGCCGCATTATAGGCCGCCAAACCTATTCCATTGATACTGGTTCCAGCGCACCCCATCGTGGTGCCCGCATTGATTCCGTAGCTATCGTTACTCGAGCCGTAGCAATCGTTGGCGGTATTGGCCTCCAAACCGGTGCCGCTCAGACTCGAACCACGGCAGTTATTGGCTACAGAAGAGGAAACCCCGGCTCCCATGTTGCTGGAACCAATGCAATTGTTTGCAGACTCGCTGGTTATTCCATCACCATCGCCGCTACTCCCACCCTCGCAATTATTGGCGACGTTCACATTGATGGCGTCGCTGACGCAATTCTCCGCGTAGCAATTGTTCGCAGTCTCGGCGAGTATGCCAATAATCCCACAATCTTTAACTTTGGAATTTGAAACCACGGTGGCCGAAATGCCGGAAGCACCCATCGTGGTGACCGTGCAGGATTCCACCAGTGAATCGTCGTCGCCAAGAGCAATGCCGACATTCTGGCAACCCGACACTGAAATGCCCGAGACACGCACATTTGAAGTAGCGCCCGTGCCTGTAAAAATCCCATAACCGAACCCTTTGCCTGAATAAGTGCCGGCGTTGTTGACCACACCGCTGCTGATGATGCCGTTGAGAATGGTGACGTTCGTTACCGTTCCGAGGAAAATAGCTGCACTGGTTCCCGCAGGATTTTCCGTCGAGGAAATGGTGAAACCGTTCAGGTCCACCGTCACACCGCTCGCGTTGATAGTAATCGCGTTACCCGACGTGACACTCATGGAACCTGCCAATTTCACTTTGGCCGGCCAGGAAATCGTCTCCGGAACCTGGCACAACAAAAGGTCCAGTTGGTTGCCTTGAGCAAGGCTGTAGTTGGCCATGTTTAACCTGACGATGTTTCCCGCAACGATATTGTTGGTTCCGGTAATGCTGAGGCCGTTTGTATTGCCGATGCTTTGATTGTTGAGCAATTGACAGTTTGACCCGGCGCCGATGCCAAAGAGCGCGCTGCCGGCCGCCTTGCAATGTTCCACCAGGCAATCATTGTCTACAATAAACCCTCTCAAGCCATTGCCCGTCGCGATGCAATCCGTGACGCGGCTTCCATTTTTAATGGCAAAGCCCGTAAAGCCGTTGCTGATGGATTGAATGTTTTGAACGATCGTCAGCGACGAACCGCCGTCGTAAAAGTTGATGCCTGACCCGGGCCAGTTGCGCACCGTGCCGTTGCGCACGATCAGGTTCTGCTGCGCCGTCGGCGACCAGATGGCTTCGCCCGATCCTCCACCACCACCAGACAATGTGAAACCGTTCAGGTCAATCGTCACGTTGTTGGTCGAAATGCTGATGCCGTTCTGGTTTGCCACGCCGGTGAGGTTCGTCGTCAAATAGTACGAGCCGGGAGTAGTGATGGTGAACGGCAGAAATGAAATGGGCGTGCGCGGTTCAATTTGATCGAGCGACTTCATCGTCGGCCCGGGCGCGCCCGGCGGCGTGAGACTGCCCTGCGCGAAAGCGATTTGATGGCAGGTCATCGACAGAAATAGCGCAAGAGCTGCGCACTTGAACAGGCGGGAGATCGGTTGCATTGGGATGACCACAGAAAATCACAAATGCCCGCGACAGTCAAAGCAAACCTGGCGTCAACACAGCTTCGGGGTATCAGTAATGTAAATCAAAAAGGGGCCGCCTGATCGGCGCTTAAACCGGGCCCCCATATCTCTTGGTTATTGGAATTTGAAGTTTCTCTGGAGCTTGGACGCTTGGAATTTGGAGCTTAGAAATGCTCACCGATTCGGCAAATGCGGTGCAACTGTCGGTGCCAGTGCTCGATGCGTTCCAAAAAGTGCGACGATGCCAACGATAGTTCCAAGGATCACGTTGTTCCATACCGCTATCGGACGTGAAGCCCCCAGCACGAATGGTGAAATAACCATCCATATCCCCAGCAGCACGTTCAGCAGCGATGATCCCCCTCTGCCAGTGGAACTGCCCAGGGCCAGCAGGAATATCGCACCGCCCGTGGCGATATTATTCCACATCATTTCCTTCATGCCGGAAAATCCCAGTACAAATGGTGAAATAACCACCCAGACTCCCAGAATCACGTTCACCCCAATGGACCCGAAGGTACTTCGTCTCTGCAATGTTTCATTCATATTTACTTCTCCCCTTGTAAATTTCCGGCTGCCCACTTTGCGATTCTAAAGGGGGGAATACCCCATCTGCACTAATGCTCCCGCTGAGGTGTTTTCCCACCTATGGCGCTCTTCGGCCAAAGATTACATATCCTCATACGAACAACCGCAAGAGGAGCGGCATCAGAAGGGAAATTTTTGCACCCTGTCGGGCTGGAATTACGAAAGGGAAATCGATGATCGCAAACACTGACAATTTTATCCTCAACGGGCCCACGCTGCAGCGCCGGACCATGGCCGACATGATCAGGACCGCTCCCCGGTTCCCGTGCGATAAATCCATTCAAGTCCGCCCCTACCGGGAGGAAGATCGGGCAGCCATTTGCCAGCTCTGTTGCGACACAGGCTTCCTCGGCCAGCCAATGGATTCCTTGTTCCGCGACCGTGAATTGTTCGCCGAATTATTCACCCGTCCTTATCTCGACCACGAGCCGGAATGGGGAACCGTGGCCGAGTCCAACGGCAAGGTCGTCGGATATCTTCTCGGTTCGGTCTGCCCTTATTTTGGAGTCCTGCAATTACTCACCGGATTCCAAACCACCGCGAAAATGGTCATGCGCCTCGCAGCCGGCAATTATGCCAATCATCCCCGCAGCCGAAAATTCATTCGTTGGCTCTTCACCGCCGGTCTCTACGAGCAACCCAAACACCCGCGCGGCGCAGCCCACCTGCATTTCGACATCCGCAAGGACTTTCGAGGCTATGGCATCACCTTGCGATTGTGGCACGACTACGAGCAACGGCTGCGCGCCGCCGGCATCCGGAAGTGTTACGGCGCATTTTTCTCCCATCCCGGGCGCCGCCCCGAATCGGTCTACGCCCGCTATGGCTTCACTGTGTTTGACCGCCGCCGCACGACGCTTTTTGAACCGGAGCTGGTGGCTCCTATGGAAGTGGTCTGCGTCGCTAAGGATCTTTAATCGGACAAATGAACAGGCAATCAAAGCGCATCTTCTTCACCCTCACCAGCGCGCGCTCGGGAACACGCTACCTTTGCGACCTGTTTCGAAACAACATTCCCGATTGCGCGTGCCGACACGAGCCATTCTTTGACTGGGGAAATCCCACCCTGTTCGGCCCGGCCATCTATGACGCGCACGCGGGACGGCTCGACCGCATTCGCGCGCGCCTCGCGAAAAAGGCCGCTTACATCGCGAACCGGCGCGAATCGGTTTATCTCGAGTCCAGCCACGCGTTTTTGAAATCGATTTACGTCGCCGCGCTCGAATTCTTTCCGGACCTGCGGCTCATCCATCTCGTGCGCGATCCGTTGTTCGTGGCTAAAAGCGAAGCCTGGCGCCAGCGATGGCGCGAACGCGTCCACGCTCCTTTCCATTTTTACATCGGTGCCGACCAGCGCCGCCACTTCTGCTGGGCGCTCACCGGCAACGAGGAAATCTTTCAACATTTCGACACCCGGCGCCTCAGTCTTTTTCAGTGGTACTTGATTCACTGGGTTGAAATTGAAAACCGCGCCATGCGCTTTCTCGATGAACATGACCTCCGAGACCGCAGTTTCACCCTGCTCTGCTCGCGCGATTTGAACGACGCCGGCAAGCTTCAGGAGATGTTCGACTTTTTTGAGCTTCCGCTCGCGCGTGAACGCGTCCTTGTGGGTGGCCGCCGCAACCGAAGCATCTGCCATCGCACATCGGTGACCGCCGAAGACGAAGATCAATTCGAGGAAATTCTCAACCAACTCCCGGAGCGTTACCTGGAAATCTTCCGTCGCGAGCCGTATCGTGATTTTCCGTGGAGCGCTCGCTTTGCGGATGCGTCCGCTCCAGCGGTCCTGAGCCATTCCGACAAATAGGTTTTAAAGATCGGAGAGGACCCATGCCAGAACCCACGAAGAAATGGTTCACCCCTTGACGACTGCAAGGATTCGGTGTTGAATTCTGCTTGAGCGCTCCAGGCGCCTGCAGGTTCGCGCAAAGGGCCAAGCCCACTGTCCAATAAAACTGACTGCACGGCTATCATCCGTGCTGCCTGATTGCGAACCTCAGGTGGAAAGCATGGATATATGAAGTCGCAGCAGTTACCTGAGCGCGCCAACCTCGCGCACCTCAAAAAACAAGCCAAATCACTCCTTCGCGCCGCCCGCGCCAAAGATCCCGACGCGCTCCGGCGTTTTCAAGCGGTCCCGGCGCTTGCCCAAATGGCCTCCGCGGAAACCGAAGCCACAAATCTCGCCCTGCACGATGCCCAGTTCGTCATCGCGCGCGAGCATGGTTTCAAATCATGGAAGGAATTGCGCGAACGCGTCGAAGAACAATCGCTGAGTTTTGCCGCGGCGCTGGATGAATTCATCCGCTGCGCGACCGGCAACGCACCGGCCCGCGCCTTTCGGTTGCTGGCGCGGTTTCCCGCCATTGAACACGCCAACCTCCAGAGCGAACTGGTTCTTGGTGATGCCGCGTCGGTGGAGAAAAAACTGCGGGAGCATCCCGGCCTCGCGACTCAAGCGGGAGGAATCCAGAACTGGGAACCGCTTCTTTACATCTGTCACACGTGTCTGCATCACAATGCGCCGCAACGCGCGGACGGGCTGGTCGCGATTGCGCGCGAATTGCTTCGGCGAGACGCAAATCCCAATGCCGAATATCACTGGAACTGGCACCCCGAACTCCCTCGCACCGCACTTTGGGGAGCATTGTGCGCGGTGAATCATTTCCCGCTCGCGGAGGTCTTGCTGGAGGAAGGAGCGAATCCGACCGACGGCGTCTCCATGCACATTACTGCGGGCAGCGGAAATGTCGCCGCACTCGAGTTGCTGCATCGCTTCGGCGCAAATGTCAACGGCATCCCCGGCGGGGTTCCACCGCTGCCTTATTGCATGACCTGGGCGGCCAATACCCCCAAACAAAGCGCCGGACTACGCTGGTTGATTGAGCATGGCGCGGAGGTGAATCTGTGGTGGGGTGAACAGCGCGACGCTTCATTGCATATCGCGGCGCAACGGTGGGATATCCCAATGGTTGAGTTGCTGGTGCATCACGGTGCCGACATCGATCAACGGCGCGCGGACGGTCGGACCGCTCATACTCTCGCCACGCTCCACGGCAATGAACCCGTAGCGGCCTGGCTGCTGGCCCATGGCGCCAGGGACGAATCCACGCTGCTCGAAAAATTCGTGTCTGCCTGCACTCGCGGTGACGCCGCGGGTGCTCGTGAAATATTGGCGGCGCATCCGAATTTGCGCAACGAGCTTCGCCCGGAGCATCACCTCATGATGCACGGACCCGCCGAGCGCGGAAATGCGGCCGTCCTCGAGACCATGCTCACTTCTGGTTTTGACCCGAATGTGAAAGATAAGGATGGAGTCACAGCATTGCACCGCGCCGCGAAGGACGGGCGTGCTGAAGCCGTCCGCGTGCTTCTGGCCCATGGCGCATCCGTCGGCAACCTCGACGGCATGTTTTCCGGCACACCATTGGTTTGGGCAACCGAGGGCTGGAGCCATGATCCCAAACCTGACGGTCCTCACGTTAGCGTGGCGAAATTATTAATTGCTGCGGGGTGTTCTCAGGAATGGCAGGCTCCGCCTAAAGCTCCAGATCCGGAGTGGATTCAAGAGCAATTGGCCGGGTTGTGCCGCGCAGCAGCCGCTGCGTCATAACGAGGTTTTCATTCAATTAAATGATGATGCTTCGGGCTTCGCTTGGGCACACTTGGCGAAGCCCGATAATCCCGATTTACGTTTAGGATTTCCCGAATTCCACACTGGGTGGCTTGGACTTTCGGTATTGGATCTTGGGATTTGAAGCTTCTCTGGAGCTTGGACGCTTGGGATTTGGAGCTTCAATTCGCACTATTCTGGCCCACGCGAATGGGGCTCACCTGCCGAAGCATTTCGCGAAGCTCATTGGAACGCGGCGGCTTGCTGAGAATACCGTTGATTTGGTCGGGCATATCGCCGTCTTCCTTCATGAAAGAACCCCAGCCGGTGAGCATGATCACCGGTGTGCCGGGAAATTCTTCCTTGATGGTCTTCGCCACCTGCCGGCCATCGAAGTACGGCATTCCCAAATCCGTCAGCACAATGTCAAACGGCTGCTGTTTATGGGCCGCGGCGCGGAATTCATCCACACCGCTTTGGCCGCCGTCGGCCACCTTGACCTTGTGCCCGTCGCGTTCGAGCAGTTCGCGCAGCAATTCGCGCAGGAGCGGTTCATCATCAATGCAAAGAATATTCAGCGGGACAAAGACTTCCTCGGCTCTGGCCGGCAGCGGCTCGGCTCCAGTCAGCGTGCGGATGGGGAAGATCAACCGTATCACGGTTCCTTTGCTCACTTCGCTCTGGATATCGATCTGGCCGCCGTGCCGTTCCATCACACCAAAGACCATCGCCAGGCCCAGGCCGGTCCCGCGCTTCCCTTTCGTGGAATAGAATGGTTCGAGACAGCGCCTGCGTGTTTCTTCGTTCATGCCTACGCCGGTATCGCTCACCTCCAGCATGAGGTGCGTGGGCGCTCCTTTTGCCGGTCCTCTGGAACCCATGCGCGTCCGTACCGTAATCATGCCGCCGTTGGGAATGGCATCCACCGCGTTCATAATGAGGTTCGTCAGCGCCTCGCGAATTTCAGTTTCGAAACCCACCAGCGTCGTAAGGTCCGCGTCAAAGTCGTTGCGCATTTCAATCATCACACCACGCCCCTGCGGAATATCGCGCCAGCGCGGACGCGTCATATCAATCACCTGCCGGGCCAGATCATTAAGATCAAGAGACTGCAAGGCTTCCACTGAATCTTTCTGGCGATAAAACTCGCGCAGCCGCGAAACGATATGGGCAATGTCCTCGCCGGCGGTTTTGATATATTGAAGATATTTCTTGCCGTTGTCGCTCAGGCCCGTTTCCCCGCGATTGAGCAGGTCGGCGAACCCAACGATCGGTGACAGCGCATTATTGACGTCGTGCGCGATGCCGCTGGCCATTTGGCCCAGCGCGCGGAGACGTTCCTGTTGCATCACCGTCTGCTGTGTCTGGCGCAATTCATTGTATGCCTTCGCCAGCTCCGCGTGAAGTTGAGCCTGATGGGCTGCGAGCGCGGTGTGCTCGCTCAGGGTATGAAGAAATTCGCACTCGCTGGCTGTGAAACTCTCGACCGTCAACCGCGAAACAACCAGTGTCCCGAACAATGAGCCGTCGACCAGCAAGGGAATGGCTGCAGCGGATCGAAAACCAGCTCCGGCAAGCCGTTCCGCCAGCAGCGCTCCGGATTTCTGCGTGTCCGGTGTCACTACTGCCTCACCATGTTTGCACACCCGCAAACCGGTTTGCTCAAGTGACATCACCATGCCGTCGTGCAAATCCAGCTTTCCCGCCAGCATCGGATTCTTAAGGCGCAATGCGGTAACGTTCAGCGTTTCAGCCGTTTTATCGAACAGGCAGACGATGCCCAGATCAACCGCCAGATGGTCTTCCAACTGGCGAAGCACCACGTAGAGGACGCTCTCGAGGTCCTGCCGCTCGGAAATGGCGTGCGTGATCTGATTCAACAATTTCGTGCGGGTAAACTGCTCCTGCAAGGCTGTCTCGGCGCGCCGGCGCTCGGCAACTTCCGACTCGAGGTCTCGCGTGCGCTCCTGAACGCGCCTTTCCAGATTGTCATTGATCTTGTGAAGAATCACGTCCCGCTGCTGAATCTGCGAGAGCATCTCGTTGAAATTATCTGTCAGCTCGCCGAGTTCACCAGGGCCTTGTTTCGGAGCGCGCAGGGAATAATTCTTGTCGCCGCTGACCGTCCGCGCCGTCCTGGCAAGCTGAACGATCGGGTCGGAAATGCTCTTTTGAAAACGCTTGGACATGAAATAAGTCAGGCCTGCCGTCGCCACAATGAACCAGATGAAAAACGCCGCGTAGCCTTCCATTTGCTCGCGAAGTTCACCGGAGTCCGATTTGATGTAGACGGAAGCGACGGAGCCATTCGGCAACCGGACCGGGTGAAATAGTGTCAGAATCCCGGCTTTGAATTCGAAGTGATAAAAATCGCCTTGTTCCGGATGCGCTGGAAAATCCGCTGCCTTCTCATCGGCAGGATAACGCGCGAACAATGAATTGCCTTTGTAAATGGCCGCCGCCTTGATGTGCTCCCGATTGGCCAGCGTCGCAAGGATCTTTTGCGCATCGGCAGAATGATTCCCAGTCAACGAAGACATGCTCAGGTCGCCGACCATTTGCGCTTGCGTGGTCAGATCGTGGCGGAGTTTGTGTTCGAAGCTGATGAATTCGTAGCCGACGAACCCAATCACCACAATGAACAACGCCACGGTGGTCACTGACATGATAATCAACGTCAGCCGTTGCTTGATGGATAAATGGCGCACGGGAAAGTTCCTTAAGCAACCCTTTGAAACCAAGCCTTACGCGGACATCCAATCCCGAGGGAACTGAGCAGACACATCCGGTTTTCTGTATCCGATTGGTTATTCATTAATTAGCGCCACTAAAATTAGCACGTACAGTGCCTGAATTGCGCTGAAGCCCTTGAGACCGCGAAATTTGGGGCGACAGTCACAAACCCGGGCAAACCCTCTCGTTTCGGGTCAATGCGAGCCCGGATAGGTGTCCAAAAAATGTAAGTAGACAGCCATTTTTCTCGTTTTGGAGCGTTGGAGCATTTTTCCCCCGGGGGCGAACATTCTTCCGGAGTGTCCATGGTTTTTGTCCTTGGCGAAGACAATCACCGGACTAGGGACGGGGATGAAACTGACGATGAATTTCCCTGAGACGATTACCCGTTACATGCGTGTAGATCTCAGTGGTGCTGATATTCGCGTGTCCGAGCAATTCCTGAATCACGCGCAGGTCCGCTCCATGTTCCAGCAGGTGAGTGGCAAAACTGTGACGGAACATGTGTGGGGTTATATTGCGAGAGACTCCAGCGCGCCGCACACGCCGTTTAATCCGCAGCCAAAGTGTCACTGGCGCGAAGGGCGTCCCGCGCCGGGTCAAAAACACATTGGCCGGCGAACGTGGTGTAATAAGTTTCGGCCGCCCCGCATCGATGAAACGGTCCAGCGCTGCCGCCGCCTTTCTGCCAATCGGTACGACCCGCTCCTTGTTCCCTTTGCCAATCACGCTAATGAACCCCGCGTCGAGATGAAGTTGCTCCAACCGCAGGTTCTTCAACTCACTGAGGCGCAAGCCTGACGCATAAGCCAATTCCAGAATCGCCTGGTCGCACAAGGTCTGCGGCGTTTCCGGCTGTTCCGGTTCCAGCAGCTTTTGAATCTCCGCATCGGTCAATGCCTTGGGAAGCCGCTTCCATCGGCGCGGTAACGAAAGATTTTCTGCGACATTCGTTGGCAAAAGTTTTTCATTTTCTGCAAATCGATAGAATGCCCGCAACGCCGCAATTTCCAGGTAGACGCTTTCACTGCTCAACCGGCGCGCTGAATCTTTCGGCTCACCTTCCATGGCACGCTCGCGCTCATGTTGGAGAAACGCCATGAGGTCCTTGAGTTCCACCTGCTTCCAATCGGAAAGATTCTGCTTGGCGGCCCAGGTGACGAACTTATTCAGCAACGCCGCGTAAGTTCGCTGGGTATGCTCCGCCTGCCCGCGCTCATGCCGCAGGTATTGGAGAAAATCTTCAACGAGCGTTTGCACAATGAAGAGTTAACACGCGCTCTGCGTGACCCGTCCATATTAATCCCGAGGCTCTGCCCATTAAAGCTTCCGCCCTGTCAGCCGTTCGTAAGCGTCAAGATACTTCGCGCTGGTTTTGGCAACTACCTCATCCGGCAATGCTGGCCCCGGCGGCGTTTTGTCCCAATCCAGCGTTTCCAGATAGTCTCGCACGAATTGCTTATCGAAGCTCGGCTGGCCTTTGCCGGGTTGATATTGGTCCGCGGGCCAGAAGCGGGACGAATCGGGCGTCAACACTTCATCGATCAGAATCAATTTCCCGTCGCTCAGGCCGAATTCAAATTTCGTATCCGCGATGATGATTCCCCGTTGGCGCGCGTAATCGCGGCCGGCCTTGTAAATCTTCAGGCTCAGTTCGCTCGCCTGCGTGGCGAGATCTTTGCCCACAATTTTGCAGGCTTCCTCAAATGAAATGTTTTCGTCATGACCGGCCTCGGCCTTGGTGGACGGCGTAAATATCGGTTCCGGCAATTCGGCCGATTCGGTCAGACCGGCCGGCAGCTTGATGCCACAAACCGTTTGCGACTTCTTGTATTCCTTCCATCCCGAGCCGGACAAATACCCGCGAACAATGCACTCAATAGCCAGCGGTTTGGCTTTCTTCACGATCATCGTGCGCCGCGCCAGTTTGTCGGTGAACGGCTGGAGATTCTTGGGCAGCGGCTCATCCGCTTTCGCCAGCAAATGGTTGGGCACCAGCGACGCAAACCGGTCGAACCAGAAAAACGAAATTTGCGTGAGCACCGCGCCCTTGTTTGGAATCCCATTCGGCATGATGACATCGAAAGCGGAAATGCGGTCCGACGCCACCAGCAGGAGCCGGTCGCCGAGGTCAAAAATTTCGCGAACCTTCCCGCTTTTAACTTTTTTGATTCCTGGCAAATCCAGTTGCAACACAGTTTCGTTTGGCATGGCGCGGAGTATAAGTTCCAGATTCCAAGTTCCAAGTTCCAAGTTGCACAAATGAAGCGGGAATCTTCCAACTTCCCTCACTCATCCTCGTTTGCTAGTTTCCGCGCGTGAATTTTCTTGTAACCGGCGGCGCGGGATTTATCGGCTCGCACGTCTGCGAGCGATTGCTCCATTCCGGCCACCACGTTTGGGCTTTCGACGACCTCAACGATTTCTACGACCCAAAGCTGAAACAGCAGAATATTCGAGAACTCCAATCGCTGGCCAAACCATTTGAATTCATCCACGGCGATATCACCGACCGGTCCGCATTGGATGAAATGTTTAGTAGCGTGAAATTCGACCAGGTGATTCACCTCGCCGCCCGCGCCGGCGTGCGACCCAGCGTGGCAAATCCCGCGTTGTATCAGCGCGTCAATGTCGAGGGCACCGCCAATCTGCTCGAGGCTGCCCGCCGGATGAATGTCAGGAAGCTCACCATTGCCTCCTCGTCTTCCGTTTACGGTACCAATTCCAAAGTCCCCTTCGCGGAAAGCGATCCGGTGACTCATCCCATCTCGCCCTACGCAGCCAGCAAACTCGCCTGCGAAGCGCTTGGCCACGTTTACCACCATCTCTACGGTATGGACATCGCGATGCTCCGTTTTTTTACGGTATACGGCCCGCGCCAACGGCCCGATCTGGCCATTCATAAATTTGCGAAACTCGTTAGCGCCGGCAAACCGATACCCGTCTTTGGCGACGGTTCCACCGCCCGCGATTACACCTTTGTGAGCGATACCGTCGATGGCGTCATGGCCTGCATAAACAAGGAATTTGGCTACGAAATCTTCAATCTGGGCGAATCGGAGACAGTAACCCTCAAACGGCTCATTGAACTGCTGGAAAAGGCCCTCGGCAGGAAAGCGGTCATTGACCGGCAGCCACCCCAGCCCGGCGATGTGCCAATTACCTATGCGGACATCTCCAAAGCGCAAAACCGCCTCGGGTACAATCCCTACATAAAAATTGAGAAAGGAATCACAGTTTTTATTGACTGGTTCCGCAGAAATCAGTCCTAATAAAGAATTCAGATATGCCAAAGCCAGCTACCTACAAGCGTCCACCTTTTGAGGAAGCTCTTTCCGAATGGAAATCCCTTCTGAAAGACCATGAATACCCCACGGACATCCTGTGGGTTCTCGACGAGAACCTCTGCTTCGAAAGCGATCCAGCAGTGGCGGGCGGCGTCAGGCTGAGCATTCAAACACAGTTTACTGCCCAGCCGTCCGACTCGGCAAAAACGGTCTATCATCACTTCGCCGAAGCCGACTCCCGCCTCGTTTTTTATCGGCTGGGCTCGAGCCGCGAGCGTTCCGTGTGCATCCTGCTTTGCGACGAATGGCTCGAAGGCAAAAGCGAGCACGAAGGCTATCTCCGCCGTGACGAGTGGCTCATGTCCTTTTATCCCGGCTCCGCTCAGGAAATTGAAGAAATCACTGAGCCCCAGCGCTGGAAGGACCGTGTCATCCGCGGCCGCCCGCTCTCAGCGGTGGATTTCTGCATGACCATGGCAGCCTTGTCCGAACTCAAAGCCCATGGCCGCGTGCTCAGCCCGGACGAACGTTTCGGCCTCCAGATTCTGCGCTCGATGCAGCAGCAGCAGAGACAATAGCGCCGCTGTCGAACGTCCAATAGACAACGTTCAGGATTGTTCAAATTGAAAGTGCGGACTCGGGAGAGTCCGAAAGCCTTGCGATATTCTTCATTACGTCGCTCGCATCCCGATGATCAGAGGACATGGACAACCCGCGCCACAATCAAAGCCAGCGCCGCCAGCGAAACAATCCTCACGAAATATTTCTCCACAAAGACCAATAGCTTATTCATGCGATGACCATAGTCAGGCGCATGAACAAGCGTGAATTGATAAACATAAACGGAAATTGATTAAAACGATGTGGCTGCACCCGCGTGGTTGATCCGAGTATTGTCTTCTGTCGATTGTATGCTATTCTTCGCGTGTTCCACTCTTGGTAAATGCAACCTGCCGAATTTGTCTGGCAGAAAATTCGCACTATGAAATCAGAAATCGCCCTTTCCGGCCGTGCAACGATTTCAACCATTACATTCGCGCTCTGCTTGTTGGCAGGCACACTGCACGCGCAATCAAATCTGGTCGTGAACGGAAGCTTTGAGGCCGGTCCCGACGGCAAAGAACAATTCACAGCCTGGAATTGGCTCGGGCCGGCGGACAACAACAGCAATTACGGGGTGACCAACTCAAGCGCCGCTCCCGAGCTGGCCGAACAGGGCACCAATTACGCCTACTTCCGAGGCCATCCCACGGATAATTCACAGGACTGCCTCGGCACAGGCTTTAACCTCAAACTTGGTGCCCTCTATAACATCAGCTATTATTTGGGAACGGACGGCGCCATCGGCAACGGAGCCGCTATGTGGGTCGTTATTGGCCCTTCATTCGGCATCGACCTGAGCCAGGACATAATGCTGACCGCCTTCCTGCCGAATTCCTCAAGTGCGGTGCCGTATCAGCGATTCAGCTCGATCTACCTCGCCACGAACACCTCGCCGATCCTGTCGTTTCACGGCATCAATGCCACCAACGGCATAAGCGCCACCAGCGCGATTCTTTTGGACAACGTGTCCGTGGTGCTCACGTACCCTCAATTGAGCCTCGCTTTTTCACCGCCCAACTCGCTGGTTTTCACCTGGCCGTTCACGAACAGCCCGTATCGACTTCAATCCACTGCTTCGCCCACGGGGACCAGCTGGGCAACCTTGACAAACACACCCCAAAACGTAGGTACCAATAGCCAGATTATTCTGCCTGTATCTGCCGACACACAATTCTTCCGCCTCACCCTTCCGTAAAAAATCTACGTTCGTCCAAGGTTCAAGGCGTGAAAGCGCGCGAAATCAATTTTCAATTTGCCCCACTGCTTTGTCTGGGATTCAAATAAGGCGTGCCTGATCTCTTCGTAAATCATGCTGGCGTAGTATTTTACGTACTAACCGTGATATTCTTTGCAACCCTGGTTCGTTCCGCACTTGGATTCGGCGAAGCATTGATTGCGGTTCCTCTACTCGCGATGCGCATGCCCTTGGCGATCGCCGCTCCCCTGGCGGTGCTTGTGTCGATCACCATCGCCGCGTTGATTGTCGTTCAGGATTGGCAACACGTGCATGCGCGCAGCGCCGGATGGCTGGTGCTGTCGACCTTATTTGGAATCCCGCTGGGTTTGATGCTGCTGACCAGCCCTCATCAGCAAATGGTCAAGCTGACGCTCGCCTTTGTGATCATTTCTTTTGCCTTTTATTCTTTGAACACCACACATTTGTCGGAACTTAAAAATGACAGCAAGCCCTGGCTGTTCTTCTGCGGTTTTTTCGCCGGAATCCTGGGCGGAGCTTACGGCATGAATGGCCCACCGTTGGCGATCTACGGCACAAGGCGCGGCTGGTCTCCGCAACATTTCCGCGCCACGTTGCAAGGGTATTTTCTGCCCGCGAGCATCCTCGGCATGGCCGGTTACTTGTGGAAAGGACTTTGGACTCGTGAACTCACGCAATATTACTTGATCACCTTGCCCGCGGCTCTTCCCGCAATCTGGCTCGGACGTTGGGCAAATCGCCGGTTGCCGATCGAAAACTTCCGCAAGTACGTCTACGGAGGACTGATTGTCATCGGCGTCGTTCTCGCGCTGCAGGCGTATTTGCAGGGATAGGCGGCTAGCCACAACACGAGCCGGCAGTTTGACCACGCGGACCGTATTCGTCACTACGACGAAACCAGAGGCCTGTCTCGTTGCGTCCTTTCGGAGCGCGGTCGAGCCATTGGTACATTCCCCATAAGCCATCCAATCCTCGCGCAAAAGTGGAATAAGTATGATAGACGACGCCGTTATCGAGCACGAATGCGCTCATTCCCGGCCGCTCGCGAATGTAAGTGGCCGAATCGGTCCCGCACCGTGCCGCCATATCGGCGACGGGTCCCTCACCGTCACTCTCCGATTCATTACGCCACTTCCCGGTCTCTCGCCCTTCGAGCGCGCGTGTGGCTTTGGCCGCCGGCTCGCGCCGGTAGTTGTATTCACCGCCGCCTTTTCGTTGTTGCTCTTCTGTAATCTGAACCTGGAAATCCGAGTTGAAGTCGGTTTTAAACGACGACGCCCAGGAGAAGCTCCATCCCATGCGTTTCTTGTATGCCCGCAACTTCGCGAACGGCGCGCGTGACACCGCCCAGAGCATCACGTCGTGGTTGGCCAGATGAACCGCGAACCCATTGAAGGCGTCCGCGATCGTCGAGCAGGCCGTGCAACCTTGCGTGTAATCAGGCCCGAACATGAAATGATAGACAAGCAGTTGCGAGCGTCCTTGAAAGAGATCGGCCAGCGATGCCGCGCCGTCCTCAGTGTCGAAGCGATACTTTTTCTTGATATGAACCCACGGCAACTCCTGGCGCTGTTTCGCAACCTCATCGCTGCGCCGCGTCAGCGCTTTCTCGTCCTTGAGCAGTTTGAGCCGGGCTGCCAGCCATTTCTCCCGCGATACCACCTTGTGCTTCAGCGGCTGAGTTTTGGGTCCGGACTTCTTCGTCTTCGTGCTCATGTTTTCCTTTCTCGGGCCGTATGTGGCCCAATTATTGGTTGAGTGTCGTGTATTCAATAATACGACGAACGGCCGGTCGCACTCAGGACAACTTTTTTGCCTCGATGAACTTCGCCCGCGCTAAGTAGCCAGTTCCTTTAACTTCTTCCAACTCTCGCCGCCGTCAATTAATCCCGCCGCCAACTCCCAGCCATCGCCCAGCGCGCGGACGCGGCCCGCGACGAACAGGCCTGCCGCCGCATTCAACAGCACGGCATCGCGTTTCGGGCCGCGTTCGTCCCCACGCAAAATTCGGCGCACGATTTCGGCGTTTTCTTTGCGGTCGCCACCTTTCAAATCGTCCGGCGTGGCGTTTTGCAGTTGAAAATGGCCGGGGTCGAGTTTCGAAGATGCAAACCCGCGCTCCTGGTAAAATTCCGCCACCGTCGTTTCCGCCATCGTTGAAAGCTCATCCAGATAGCGAACTTCGCCGTCATTTTGGATCTGTCCGCTCACTACCATCCCCCGCCGTGCGCCCAACGACTGCAATACCTGCGCCAGCGGTTCGCACAAATCCGGGCGCGGGACGCCGACCAATTGCGCAGTCGGCAAGGCCGGGTTTAATAACGGCCCGAGGAAATTGAAGATCGTTCGCTGGCCGCGCTCGGCGCAGAGCTTGCGCGCAGCAGAGATATGTTTGAACGTCGGATGATAACTCGGCGCGAAGAAAAATGCGAAGTTTCGCTCGCGCAGCGAACGTGCGGCTTCAGCGGGCGGCAAATCGATCTTTACTCCCAGCGCTTCCAATACATCCGCACTTCCAGCCTGTGATGTAATCGCGCGATTTCCGTGCTTCGCCACAGGCACTCCTGCCGCGGCGCAGATGATCGCGACGGTAGTCGAGATGTTGAACGTATTCAGCCGGTCCCCACCCGTACCGCAAACATCGAGGATATCATGCGTGTTGCGCCATTCCTGGTCGAGCGGCGGTTGAATCGCTTTTGCCCGCAAAGCCCGCGCAAACGCGGTGATTTCCCCTACCGTTTCCCCCTTCAGCGCCAGATGGCAAAGAAAATCCGCCTTCAACGTTTCGGGAACGTTTTCCTCAATTATCTGTCCAACAGCAAAGTGCACCTGCTCGTCCGTAAGATGTCGGGACGCAGTCAGTTCAGCGATTAGCTTGTCCAGTGTCATTTGGTTTGGCTAAACTGATAAAACGGTATGCGGCAGTGTGCTGCAAACGAAAAATCGAATTTAACCGCATTCAACACCGCGTTAAAATACAAGTAACCTTACAGTTACAGCGTCGGTCTGAGTTCTGGTAGTAAAACTTATGGCAAATAACGGCAGTTCTCGTTCCATCAGTTGGATTATTGTCGCGCTCATCATTGTTGGCGTCGCGGGCGCCATCGCCTGGCATATGTTCGCTCACCAAAATAGTGGTCCCTCATATCAGACCACGGAAGTGACGCGCGATGACGTCATTCAGGCGGTAACCGCCACCGGGACACTGAATCCCGTGACCAACGTCCTGGTCGGCAGCCAGATCTCCGGCAACATCGAAAAACTCTACGCCGATTGGAATTCGCCTGTCAAAGCCAACCAGGTTGTGGCGCAAATTGACCCCGCCAGTTACAAATCCGCAGTCGAACAGGCCGACGGCGATCTCTCCAACGCCATGGCCAATCTCGAGTTGACTCAGGTGGAAGCCAAACGCGAAGACGAATTGTTCAACAATAAATTGGTTTCTGAATCCGACCATGACACTGCCATTGCCACATATCACCAGGCCGAAGCGACGGTCGAAATGAAAAAAGCCGCGCTCGACAATGCCAAAGTCAATCTGGAGCGTTGCACGATTTATTCACCCGTCGATGGAATCGTTATTCAGCGAAGCGTGGACGTCGGTCAGACCGTGGCGGCAAGTTTGAGCGCGCCGACGATATTCATCATTGCGAACGATCTGACCAAGATGCAAATCGACGCCCAGGTGGCCGAAGCCGATGTCGGTGGTGTCGAGGAGGGCCAGCACGTCGATTTTCGGGTGGACGCATTTCCATTCCGCACATTCATCGGCAAAGTGCAGCAAATCCGCAACTCACCAACGAATTATCAGAACGTCGTCTCCTACGATTCCGTCATCAGCGTGGACAATTCCGACCTGAAATTGCGCCCGGGAATGACGGCTACCGTCTCCATCGTTATCGGGGCGCGAACCAATGTTATAAAAATTCCGAACTCAGCCTTGCGCTTTCACCCGCCGGAAATGCCCACAACCGAAGTTAAAAGTAATCGCGTGCAAATGGCATCCGCTGGCCCGGCGAACGCACCGGGTGCTCACAGCCCTGGAACGGAAAAAGGACACGGCCCAGGCCAGCACGGCGAGCATTCCATGGCACGCACGGTCTATGTGTTGGACAAATCGAATAAAGACGCAAAGCCCACTCCAGTTCAAATCAAGGTCGGCATAAGCGACGGCATTTATACCGAGGTGAAAGACGGATTGACTGAAGGACAGGAGGTTGTCACAGGCTTGAGCATACCGAGCGACCAGGCTGGCGGGGCCCAGGGCAATCCCTTCGGTGGCGGTCGCGGTTTCCGCCGATTTTAGCCAAACGTTCATGAGGAATTCGAGAATTCGATATTTCAGCTCCCGCGTTTATGTTGATGCGCCATGTCGCTAAGAGAAGGAGACCCGCCTGCGGAAATTGCACGCGCGCCGGAGGAAGTCACCGGCCAACCGCGGCAGCTCATCATTGGCGAGTTGATGTTGCGGCAGACCTTCTCTGCGCTGCGCCATCGCAATTTCCGGCTCTTCTTCAGTGGGCAACTGATTTCGCTCATCGGCACCTGGATGCAGAACACAGCGCAGGGCTGGCTGGTTTACGAGCTTACCGGTTCGAAATGGCTCCTGGGAGCCGTGACCGCGGTCAATTCAGCGCCGATGCTTTTCTTTTCCATCTGGGGCGGTTCGATTGCCGACCGACATTCCAAGCGCAACATCGTGATGTGGACGCAGACCGCCATGATGGTGTTTGCCTTCACCTTCGCCGGGCT